>Ga0193751_1000556_pt1 | contig 28378 bp, 29 predicted proteins | sample L1c2metaG_FD_143050 | JGI IMG/M metagenome (GOLD analysis project Ga0193751, IMG submission 143050) | Soil microbial communities from a riparian zone of the East river system, Colorado, United States - L1c2 | ecosystem: Environmental > Terrestrial > Soil > Riparian zone | place: USA: East River... | reverse complement strand
CTTGTCGGTCACTCTTTCACGTATCAGTCGTGCCTGCCGCAACACCTGGACGTGATGCGAGATCGTTGCCTTCGACACGGAAAAATCTGTTGCCAGCTCCACCGACGTCCGCGGCGACCGCGCTAGCACACACGCCATTGCATAACGCGTTGTGTCACCGAGTGCGCGGAAAACAATCGCCGGGTCGACTGCTTCAACGACAGATCGACTGGCTGGATTTTGCGCACGAATGGTTGCCGTTCCCATGAGCTCAGGATCGAACACCGGGAAGTACAAGCGGACAGACCCGTCGGAGTCTGTGTAAGCGCCCCAGAATCGTGAATCGTTGAATGCCGATGGAATGACGTGAATTTCTTTCACGTTCCGATAACGGAACATCGTAACGCCACGCTCGCTGCTGATGGTTCCGTTGCCATCATCGAAAACGACCGGAAGCTTTGCCGTCGCGGCAAATGCTGAGAGAGATGTGGTCGCGACTGCCTCCTCCATAAACTCGGCGCGACGTTTCATTCGCGCCTCGAGGCTCTTCCAATTTTCGCTGAAGGCTCCGGTCCAGAATGTCTCGAGCACGTTCGAGAGATTGTTCCGGTACTCAGCCGGGCTCGACACTATCATGGTAAATGCGCCTACAACGGCGCTCGCTCGCTGAAACGGATCCAGCCCGATCACTCCCAGGAGAGCGTTTTTCTTTCGGGTTTCCACTTTGACCGCGTCACGCAGTGACTGCCGGCCCGCGATCAAATCGTCCACGATTTCCGCGCTGCGAAAAACTCCACTCAACACGCCGCGTTGAAACATCCCGTCGTCGAGCGAAGAAATATTCTCGAGCATCTCCTGAAATGTCGGGTCGCCTTTCGAGTCTCTGAGTGAATCAGCAAGCAACGGCCACATCATCGGCTGCGGACCGACACGTTTCGCGACGGCTCGAAAATCCGGGGGCAGGCCGCGCTTCACCTGATTTCGCCAACGATCGGCGAATTTGCCTTCCTGATCGAGCGCGCGAAGTGCGTAAAAGATTTCGAAGCGCGGAGTAACCCCGAAGTGGGTCAGCGAGCGCAGATTATCCGTGGCCGGCATTCAGGTTAGATACTAGTCTAATCCAGGGTTGGCAAGATCAAAGGAGATACGGGCATGTGACATGCCCTTCAGGGCTGCCAATGAGAAATCTTTTTTTGCGCTTCGCATTCATTCTGGCGCTCACGTCGGCGGCCGCTTGCACGTCGGCGAGCGCGGCGAAAAGCGTGACGGCAACATGCGTGAGAAACGATGCTGGCATCACCCTGCCCGCAGGATTCTGCGCCACCATCTTCGCGGACAGCGTCGGATCGGCACGACACCTAGCCGTCGCACCGAACGGTGACGTATTCGTCAATCTTCAGCCGACACGAAGAGGTCCGATGGCATCAGTCGCGGCGGGGTTGGTGGCGCTGAGAGACACGAACAACGATGGCCGCGCCGATATCAGGGAAAGGTTTGGAACGAGCGGCAACACTGGAATCGCACTCTACAACGGTTTCGTTTACGCAGATGTCGGGACCACCATCGTTCGTTATCCTCTTGCGGCTGGTCAGCTCCGCCCGAGCGGCCCACCGGACACCATCGCGTCGGGAATGCCGGGACCTCCCGGCCATGTGTCGCGCAATTTCGCGATCACGTCCAACGGAACGCTGTACGTGAACATCGGATCTCCGAGCAACGCATGCCAGGAGCGTGACCGCACGGCAGGATCGCCGGGAAAAGCGAATTGCCCCGAGTTGATGACCCGCGCCGGAATCTGGAAATTCGACGCCAACACAAAGGGGCAGACGCCGACAGTTCAGTCTCGCTACGCGACGGGGCTTCGCAATTCGGTGGCGATGACACTGGATCCTTCGCGGCAACGCCTCTACGCAATTCCGAACGGTCGCGATCAGCTCAATCTATGGCCGCCGTTCACCGCGGAACAAAACGCCGAGATCCCGGCTGAGACGCTCGTCGAGGTGAACTCGGGCGACGACTTCGGCTGGCCGTTCTGTTATTACGACAGGATCGCCCGCGCATATCGACTGTCGCCCGAATACGGCGGTGACGGGACAAGCGCCGGTCGCTGTGCGAGCATCGAAGCGCCGCTCTATGCTTTTCCCGCACACTGGGCACCCCTGGACGTTTTGTTTTACACGCGGACTCAATTCCCTGCGCGATACCGGAATGGGATTTTCGTCACGTTCCATGGATCGTGGAATCGCGCGCCCCTGCCGCAGACCGGATTCAACGTTGTGTTTCTCCCGATGCGCGATGGACGCGCGCTCGCAGAGCATGAAATTTTTGCTGACGGTTTTGCCGGCGGAAATCCGCCGATGAGTCCCGCACCCCATCGGCCAGTGGGATTGGCACTTGGTCCTGATGGAGCACTCTACATCAGCGACGATGTTGGCGGTCGAATCTATCGCGTGACCTGGGTCGGCCCGTAAGCCTATCGGGTCTTTCTCTCCAACGGCCGTTCGTCGATGCTGAACACTCCGTTGACCGCGTCGATTTGCACGACACCCGTTCTTCCGATGTCGCTTCCCAGAACCCCGTCGAGAGTCACGAATGTCGACACGGACGGCGCGAACACGAGAACCTTTTGAAATAGCAGAGTCTTTCCGCGAATTGCCAGGCGAACACCGGAAATGAAGCGACCGCGAAATTCCTTGAGTCCTGCAATACCAGCGATTCGCTTCCGGTCGCCGATGAACGTGTGAGCTCGAACTTTTTCCAGCAGCCGCTCGGTAGCGAAGGTCTCTTGAGCTCCGGTGTCGAGTCCCAGATACAACGGAATTCCCGTTTGGGAAACCAACCGCACCACCGGTGTACCCACCCAGAAAAAATTACGTTGCGACAAGGGGCCTGTTGTACGCATGGGTTTGCTGAACCTGACGAGTCCATTTGTGTAGTCCACCTGGACGTTCAGTCGGCTGATGATGTCGAAGCCGATTATGCCGTCAATTTTTTCAGTCGCTGCCGGACTTTGCGGATCTCCGACGTGGATCTCCATGAGTGCCGCGGCGACAATCATCGCCGTGGCATTCGACACGGATATTCCACCAATGTCCAGGCTTCGAATCGCAGCCGGTCGAGCTGCCACTCGACCGGTCGACGTCGCTACTTCCAAAGTGTCGCTTACCAGTGGCTCGACTCCGCACTCGGCCGCAACATCTGAAGAAACGATGGACATGCTCGACCCGGTGTCGAGCCAGAAATGTTTGGTCCTGCCGTTTATCTGGACGGGAATAACCGGCGTTCCCGCCGCCGAGAGACTCAGTGGAAGCACAATCGCAGTCGCCGGAAAAACCACGCTGCGGCGCGCAACGTCCTTGAACGCCGATGCCCAGCGCTCGACGCCGGCCCGATCGATGTCCGCAGAATCTCTATCCGTAGACTTCAACGGTGAGATTTCCGCCAGCTCCTTCCACTTGTCCTGATACTGGAGCATGGCGGTCAGCATTATGTGTGAGGCTGAGCGCACGATCGAGTCGCCAGAGTGTCGCGCGAGGCTGTCGAGCACCAGCTCCGCATCGTCAGCGCCACCGGACATGATCATTCGGAGAGCGTCGGCGAAGGCTCGTTCGTCAGCGCTGACCGAATGAGTCGCCACATAATCGGGGTCGAGGTTGGTCATCGCTGCCCAGAAGCTCCGCACGGGTGCAGGCTTCCGCACTCGCGCCGCCATGCGCCTGGTGGTGTCCAGCGTTACGACCGCTGCTGTGGTTACTTCCACCGGCTTCGAGGCGCATGCAGCTCCCATCACCGACAAACCACCGGCGAAGGCCGCTCGAGCTCGTTTACCGCCGGGAATCAGGTTCACTGACGCGAACACTCGCCGAGGACGGGAGAGACCTAATATGGCACCGGGACTTCCAAACCGATCACCCGTAGCCGAACGTATAACACCGGCAGGAAGCAATTCTACCGAACTCAAATGGAGGCAGCTTCAATGGCCGACAAGATTCATAAAACTGACCAGGAATGGCAGAAACAGCTCAGTCCCAACCAGTATCGCGTTGCGCGACAGAAGGGCACCGAGCCCCCGTTCAGCGGGAAATACAATTCGTCGAATGACCCCGGGATCTATCGGTGCGTATGTTGCGGAAACCCGTTGTTCGACTCCGATGCGAAGTTTGATTCGGGTACCGGCTGGCCAAGCTTTTTTCAGCCGGCGTCCCCCGAGAGTGTCGCCACCGAATCCGACGGAAGCTTGTTCATGAAGCGAACCGAAGTGCTGTGCAGCAAATGCGACGCACACCTCGGCCATGTCTTCGACGACGGCCCCAGGCCAACCGGCCTCCGCTACTGTATTAATTCCGCATCGCTCGACAAAGTCGATAAATAGAGGCGTTATCGCTTGACTCTCGGCGTACGGCGGGAGATTATCGTCGTTCCGAAATAATCTTTGCCCAGTACGGAGGAGTAATGCACCACAATCGGATCATCAGCGCAGTCCCGTTTGCAGTCGCCGTGGGACTCGCTGCCTGCTCGGTGAAGGAAGCGCCGAGTACTGCTGACACCGGCGCTGCCGCGTCTACGGCTGCGACTACCGCGGCTGCGCAAGCGGGCCCCAATGTCGTACACGTCGTCACCAAGGACTATTCGTTCGACGCACCCGCACAGATTCCCGCCGGCCTTACCACACTCCACCTGATGAATCAGGGGAAAGAGGCGCACCAGGCACAACTCATCAGGCTCACGGAAGGCAAGACATACGACGAATTCATGGCCGCATTCAAGGCAATGAAGCCGAACACTCCACCGCCGGCATGGGTAGTCTTTGACGGAGGCCCGAACGCTGCAGCGCCAGGCGGAACGTCGGAAGCAACCCAGACCCTCGAAGCTGGTAACTACGCCCTCGTCTGCTTCATTCCAGCATCGGATGGCGTGCCGCACATCATGAAGGGGATGTCACGAGGGCTGGTCGTCACGGCGTCCACGGCAGCTCCCGCACCTGAGCCAACACCTACAGCGACGATCACACTGTCGGATTACAAGTTCGATCTGTCGTCACCATTGAAGAGCGGTCAGAATGTCGTACGCGTGGAGAACAACGCCGATCAACCGCACGAGGTGGTCATCTTCAAACTGCCCCCGGGCAAGACGATGAAGGATTTCCAGGCATGGCTTCCTGTATCGGACAAGCAACCGCCGCCGGCAATTCCATCTGGCGGTGTTGTTGGTCTGTCAAAAGGAGGCCATGCGTTCTTCACCGCAAACCTCGACGCAGGCGATTACGTGCTCATCTGCTTTCTCCAGGACGCGAAAGACGGCAAGCCGCATTTCGTTCACGGAATGCTTCAGCCGTTCAAGATTATCTGATTCAAGCTGGCTTCTCGTGAGACAGCCCCGCGATTACGGTCGCGGGGCTGTTGTTTTTGCAGTGGGTGCGCCAGCGCCTGGCGGCCCGCCTGCCCCCGGTGGACCTGCCGGTCCCGGACTCGGCAAGCTCACCAGCAGGGCCGTGATCGCCAGCACGATTGACGCAAAGCTGAGCTCGGCGGTAGCCGACTTCGTGATCGCAACAGCCGACTCTTCATTGCCTAGCTGCGGTGCCATTCGACGCCAGTTCCACGCACCGAGTGCAATCACGATCGCTACGACACAGAGCTTCGCATCGAGAGCAAAGCCATACGAGCTGGTCCAGAGAGCGTTCCAGTGTTTGAGGTGCCGCCACGCCGTTAGTACTCCGGTTATTCCGAGCAACGCTGCCGCACTCAGTGCGAGTGGTGAGAACTGCGACACCATCTCGGCGACCAGGCGACCGCGTTCATCACCTGAAACGGCACGTCGCAAAACGGTGCTCAGGCCTGCGACAAGGAGTACCATCAGAGTACCGAGCCACAGCGATGCCGCGACTTCATGAAGTGGGTTCACATTCGAGAACCATCTCCCGGTCGTGATGTTACGGAGCGCGTAAACAAGGGCGGTGATGGCGGCAATCAGCCAGGCCACTCGCATTCTCTGTGCGGCGAGAGCGAAGCAGATGAAGAAAAGTCCGATGCAGGCGATCTGGAATATCTGCCGAGCTCCGCCGGCGTTGATGACATTCATTACAGTGATGTGCTTGTCTTCCGCGCGTTGCAACAAACCCGCAACCAGTGTCACCACCATCAACAGCGCGCCGACAAATCCAATCGCGGCGGCGCGACGGTCGGCACGGTCTACAGGACTACCGGCGACGTAGACGCCCTCTCCGCGCCGTAGCGACTTCAACACCTGGAAATGAAAACCGAGGGCACCGTAAACGCCGAAGAACGAAAGGAACCCGATGTACTCGAGCGCAATCTTTCCCGCCGTCGCATGCTCTTCGGCGCCTTGGAGCAGCAATGCGTAGTGAATCATGGGGCGGAGGATGTGCAAAAGTTGTGAAATCGGAGTCCAGTGCCGTCGAGCACCGGAACAAGCGGCGGGTTAATGCGCTGGACGAGAGGCGCCGGTCGGAATCGAACCGACGAGTAGCAGATTTGCAGTCTGCCGCCTTACCACTTGGCCACGGCGCCGAAAGAAATGCCTGTGCGGTGGCACGCACAGGCACTCGATTATCTTAGCCGGGCCCGGTAGCTCTCGCTACCTCCGGTACTCCAGCGCCGACATTCTCGTCACACCCGGCCACGGCCGCGTTTCACCCTTGAACGCCCTCCACAGAATCTTGTTGAACAACTCTTCGTCGGCCTCGTCTTCCTTGTCGAGAGCCAGCTTCCTCGACTCACGAGCGCCAATTCCGACGCGCGGATTTCTGTCGTCGAGCGATTGCGCCGGCTTGAGAGCGACATAAGCTCGGACATCCGGAGTCTCACGCCAGATGGTTCTCAACGCGCGTCCGTAGTGATCGAACTGCGAAAGCCGTCCCAAACCCAGCAGCTCTTCTATTGTTGCAAGCACATCGGTCGTGTTGGCGAATGAGTGGTACGCACCACCCACACTGTAGGGCGAGATCACAAGCAGTGGCGACCGGTGCGAGTCTACGTGATCGGAGCCATTCTGCGCATCGTCTTCGAGCACGAACATCACGCTGCTCTTCCAGAATCGCGTTTTCGACAGCGCTTCCACCATTCGCCCGAGCGCCAGATCGTTGTCGGCCATGAAGGCCGACGGAGTTCGGTCGCCGGCCCTCAGTCCAGACGTGTGATCGTTGGGCAGCCTGACGATTTCCAGCGCCGGCATTTTTCCGTCTTTCTCGAACTGCTCCAGCTCCGCAATCCACACATCAGCCCGGCGCTGATCGAGAATGCTCATGCTGAAGCCGGGAAACTCTCCGTTGGTGTGATTGTCCAGATATGGCTTGTCGGCGCGATATCCTGCGGGCCGCGATCCATCCGGAAGAAAATCGAGAGGGATGACGAACTCGCCGTAATTTCGGAACGTGATGCCCGCGCGGTCGGCAAGATTCCACAGGTATCCGCTCGCCGGTGCGGCAACATCGTCATCGGGGATCTTTTCGCGGTTTGTTCCCTCGTAATCGTACGACCGGCCTCGATTGGAATAATTCGATGGGACGGTCTTCTCCAGATAGTCGGTCGCGTAGGCGGCGGTCGACCAGTTATGTCCGTCCGGACTCACTTCAGCATTGACGAAGAATCTGTCGAAAACTCCAAAGCGCTCTGCCAACGCGTGATGATTCGGCGTTATGGCGCGCGGAAAGAACATGAGTGAAGTGTCGCCGTCGCCGCTTTTGAGATCGCCGAGAATCTGATCGTAAGTCCGGTTTTCTTTGATGATGTAGATGACGTGTTGTATTGGCGGATACTTGCGGACTTGAGCGGCGGCGTCCCAGCCATTCGCATACGCCACTCGTCGCGAGTAGTTGTCCAGCTCACCGGTGGATGCATTTGCGGCAGCCACCAACGTCACCGTTCCGGATAGTTGTCCGAGTGTGAATGCGCCCGGATTCAATCTCTGCGGTCTATTTGGCTGCGGACCCTTTGGATTTGCACTCGTTCCGTTGCCCTTGCCGTTGGCGACGAACAACGAGTCACCGGAGACAGATACGCCGGCGGGATACCATCCCATTGGAATCCGGCCGGATAGTCGGTCGGGCCCGTTGTCAGCTGCGCTCGCGGCACCCGATGTCGCTCGCGATAGCTCGAACACCGCCACGGCATTGTTGTCCGCTTCGGCAATGAACAATCTCTTCTGATCATTTGATAACGCGAGCGCATTCGGAGTGCTTCCTTCGTGGGGACCTGTCGGCGGAGGATCGTTGAGCGTCGCGATGACGCGTTTCGCGCGAGTATCCACCACCGCTACTCGATCTGTGGTTCCGGATGCAACGAACAATCGAGTGCCGTCTGCTGACAGCGTCATCGCCGACGGATGTCGGCCAACGCTCAATCGAGTGGCCTCGCTCAAGCGACTTCCCTCAATGGGACGAAAAACGGACACGGTTGATCCGCCCCACGCGGACACGTAGACCATTCCGTCCTTCGCCACCGCGACTCCATACGGATATCGCTCTGTCGCGAATCTCTGAGTGACCTTCCCGCTTGCGACATCGACCACCGCGACGGAGTCGGCGAGATTCTCCGCGACGTAAAGAGTTGTTCCATCCGGCGAAACGCCGACGCCCGCAGGATACCTGGTGCCGTCCTTGTTCTTTGCCTTCACCGCCAGGACGATCGTGTCCTCAAGAGACGCTCCGGCCATGCTCCAGGCGTAGCGATACACGACATCCTCGTTGCCACCCGACGCATACAGTGACTTTCCATCCGGGCTGAACACGAGTCCGAGGAAAGCCGCTGGTTGCATGAGATTTTGGACGACTTTTCCGCTTCCGCGGTCGAGCACCTGAATCCCCTGCTCACGCCATCCATTCAGCAACACGACGATGCTTTTCTCGTCGGGTGAAAGCGCGATTGCAAGCGGCATCGAGCCTACATCGAATGAGCGGCCGGCCGGGTCTAGTCGCGCGCCAGTTGGAAGGCGCGGCGTTTCACTCGTGCCGGCCGGCACTGAAGATCCGGGAGCACCTGCAGTGCACGCTGCAATAGCAATCAGCAAGAGAAAAACGAGACGATTCATGCGCATCGACTTTTGATAAGTTGAGGTCAGCGACGTCTACAAAGATGTCATTGACACAGATTGTTGCCAGTTCGATACTCTCGCGGTGGAATCGCCTTCAACTGTAATTCGCGTCGTTCCCGCCAAGGAGAGTGACACAGCGCTCATCCTCTCTTTCATTTATCGCCTCGCTGAATACGAGCGGATGGCTCACCTCTGCGTCGCGACAGAGGATGACCTGAGGCGCACACTTTTCACCGATACGCCCGCCGCCGAAGTGATACTGGCCTATGATGGCGAGAACCCGGTTGGCTTCGCGCTCTTCTTCCATAACTACTCGACGTTTCTCGCGCAGCGCGGTCTGTACCTCGAGGATCTCTTCGTCAGTCCGGAGGCGCGTGGAAAGGGTGTCGGCTTCGCTCTGCTGTCGGCACTCGCCGGGATTGCAGTATCTCGAAACTGCGGCCGAATGGAGTGGGCGGTCCTGAGCTGGAACCAGCTTGCCATCGACTTCTATCTGCGAATTGGTGCGGAGCCGCTGAGTGACTGGAACACGTACCGTCTAACCGGAGAGCCGTTGAGCCGGCTGGCGGCGGGTCGCTGATTCATTAACGCTGACTTCACACTCGCGTCTACCGGGTTGAGACCGCGCGATAATGCGCGTCCACGAAACGACTCGGAGATCACATGACGAAAATGAGCGCAGTTGCAGCCGCCCTTGCCTCGGCCCTGATATTCACCGGAGCCAATGCCTCGGCGCAGATTATCACCAGCACTAACCCCGCAGTGCGGTATTGTCGAAACCATGACGGAGTGACCGTGGACTGTCGCGAGCTCCGGCAGGATACGAGAGAAATTCGGAGTGACCGCCGGGAGCTGCAAGGCGACAAGCGGGAGATTCGGCACGACGCAAGAACTGGCGACAATGGCGAGCTGAGATCCGACAGGCGCGATCTCCGTACTGACCACCGTGACCTCACAACAGATCGCCGCGATCGCCGTCGCGACCTACGAGATCTGCGGCACGACCGCTAGCTTCTTCTCCCGAGAGGAACAAAGTCGCCGGAAGACATGTCTCCGGCGACTTCGCCTCTCTGACAATAGTTCTACCGCGCGATACATTAGCGCATGACAGTCCCCGAGCCGCTGAAGCCGAAACCCCGGCGAACCTTCTTCAGCCGTCGGTTTGCGCCGCTCGCTACCACCTGGATCATCGCGTTTGTCGCGGCTGGATTGATCTACTGGTTCGAGATCACGATGCCGGCGTTTCATGAAGTGGTGCTGCCTATCTATGCAATCATCGCGGCGCTCGCAGTTTTTTTCAGCTGGCGCTGGATCAGAACCAGAAACAGAGGAGACCGGCGCCGAACCGAGCGCCGGCACACTGATCGCCGGGACACTCCTCAAGAATCAACGAAGTTGCCGGACAACTAGATCGAAGGATTTCGTTTCGCCAGGAAGTAAGCAACCGGCCCAAGCAGCAACGCCGCCAGTGCGCCGAGAATCGCCGGCCCTCCATACTCCCCATCCGTCATCTCCATCGCGACCACTCCCACCAGAATCACTGCGGGAAGCAGCGCGAGCGCCGTCACTCCTCCTCTCCCAAGTGGAATTCGAAAACTGCCGCGAAGACCGGGATTCTTTTTTCTCAGAGCGATGAGCGCAGCGAATTCCAGAAAGAGCGCCATCGAATAGAGAAGCACGTCTGCAACCACCAGATGCACGAACGACAGCAGCGCGAAGAGGGAATAGCAGATTGCCGATACGAGCACTGCATTTCTCGGAGTAGAGCGCCCGTCGAGCTTTGCCAGACTACTCGGCAGCAAACCATCACCGGCCATCGCCAGTGGAATTCTCGAGTACGATAGAAGAAGCGCGTTGAACAACGCGAGCGCGCTGACCATTCCTCCGATGGCGAGGATTACCGCCAATGGCTCTCCAGGTTTCCCGGCTGCCATTTTCGCGATCTCCGGCCATCCACCGTCACGCCATTTCGTCCAGTCGGTTGCCGCAAGCGTCGCCGAAAGTGGAACGAGGTAGCCGAGCGTCACTAGCGGTAGAGTTATCGCGAGCGCGCGCGGGTAACTGCGAGATGAATCATGCACCTCGCCCTGAACTGTAGAGGCATTGTCCCATCCGATGTAGTTCCACAGTGCGATTGAAACCCCGACTCCGAGCGCGCTCATTCCATGGCAGGTGACTCACGTGCGAAAGAGCGGCAATCGAAACGAGTAGGAACGCCAGCAGGATGAAAACGCCGCTGACAACCGACACGAGCCCCACGCGTCCGGCGCCACGCAAGTTGATGCCGGTAGCAATCCAGATCACTGCCAGTGAGATGACCCATTGGGCGGCGGTGCCCAGTCCTGGGACGAACCACGCCAGGTATTGATTGAACAACACGGGATAGATCGCCATGTCGACGAGCGAATACATCCATGTCCACCACCCGTTTTGAAATGCCCAGAAGGGGCCAAAGGCGTGATGAACCCAGCGGTAATAGCCCCCTTCTTCGGGTAGCATGCTGGCGAGCTCGCCTACGATCAAAGCCTCGGGCAACGACCAGAAGACAGGTACCAGGGCCAGAATCAACAACCCCGTAGCAGGTCCAACGCTGACGATCAGCGACTCAGTAGTGAAGGCGCCGCCGGAGACGTTGAAGAACATCACCGCCACCAGCGAAAGGGTAGTCAGTGAGCGCCGAAGCTGGACTGTCATGACCGCGTGAAGCTAGAGTCGGGCCCGGTAAGTGCAAAGCGAACGGCCAATGGCCAAAGAAACGGAGTCTTCGTCGGATCTCCGATTACGGTCCGACCCTGTAGACCAGGCATTCGAGGCACTCGTCGATCGAATGGGCTCTCTCCTCGGCGCACTCGGCATTTTCCTCATCGCCGGGGTGATCGTTGCCGGCCTCGGCACCTGGCTTTTCTCCGAGCTTGCCGAGCGCGTGATGGCCGGTGGAACACAGGCATTCGACGACTCCGTGCTGCGCTGGGTAGGCGCTCGCCACACTCCCGGGCTGACTTCAGCAATGCTCGAGATCACGTCGCTTGGCACAGGTACCGTGGTGTTGGTGATTGTTGGCGTAGCTGCGCTCTTCCTCACGCTCACCAAACACAAGTACTCGGCTCTTCTGCTAGTGGTCGCGACGGCAGGCGGCATTTTTCTCGACGCTCTGCTCAAGCTTCGATTCGACCGACCGCGACCGCATATTTTTGCCTGGGGACAACAGGTCGTCATGTCGTCGTTCCCATCAGGTCACGCGATGAGCGCCACAATCGTTTACAGCACCGTGGCATATCTCGCTGCTCGTCTTCAGAAACGCCGATGGGCACGGGCTCTGACCTTGTTTATCGCCCTCGTTCTGATTCTTCTCATCTGCAGCAGCCGAGTGTACCTCGGCGTTCACTATCCGTCGGATGTTCTCGCCGGAGTGATTGTCGGTCTTTCATGGGCCGCGTTCTGCATGGCGGTTCTCGAGGGTATCCAGCGATTCTCCCAGCGGCGCGCACCGGCAATAATGAAAGACGAAGCGCCCGCGCCCGCTGTGAAACCCTAGCGGCTCTCGCCTTTTTTCCTCAGATGAAACGCCACACCGTCCCATAGCGCGAACGGTCGCTCCCCTGCGGTTATCGTCTTGAGCGAATGACGGCCGGCCAGGTTGCGAACTGCCGAGTTGTCGGCGGCATCGCTGTTTCCATACGAAAAATTCAAAATCACGAAATCCCCGCCCGGCTTGAGGACTCGCTGCGCTTCCGCGAAGTAGCGCTCCACAAGTGCTGCTCCAGATTGATTGATGTATGGGAACGTGTCCACCGCAATGACCGCGTCGAACGACCTGTCGGAGTAGTCAGCCAGATCTCGTCCCGTCACCTTGAGCAGATGTACGTTGGAAAGTGGAGCGCACCGTCGCAGGGCGGCATTTATCATTTGCATCGATACATCTATCCCGTGCACCGCGGCGACTCGCGGTGCCAGCTCGACCTCGAGTCTGCCTATCCCGCATCCAATGTCGAGTACGGTGCGATCATTGGACAGAATTCCCCAACGCTCGAGCTGCACCACGATCTCTCTCGTCGCGCGTTCGAGCAGATCGGGATTCCCTAGCGAGTAGAGCGCGACACTCGCTTCCTCCGACTGCTGCACCGACCAGTCGAATAGTCGTTCACAAAACGCGATGCCCTCCTCGACGCTCGGCGCCGGATCCGGGGAATCCATGTTCGATCGGAGCATCTCGGCTATCCGGCTGCACCCCTGCTCATTCTCCACCACGAGCTGTGTCAGATCATCAACCCGGTCGCGCAACAGGTTGTCCCCCGATCGGGAAATGGCAGCCGCCCGGCGTGTGACGTCGTCGACTGCCGCACGAACCTCGACTGCATCTTCGGTCTCGATCAGCATCTGCATCAATGCAACCGAGGGAGAAATACCCCCGTCCAGACACCTCGCAAGAATTTCCCTGATCGCGTCGTCGTGTATTCCGCGAAGCAGCCGTTTTACAGCCTCCGCTTCCTGGCCGGCGCGGGTCATTCAGTCAGCCATCCCAGCTTCTTGAGAGTGGCAAGATCTTCTCGGATCAGTTTTTCACCGATGTCGTTTCTGTATCGCGCGCTCGGGATTACAATTTTTTTGACGATGCGATAGGCACTCTCGCGCGCCGCCTCGATCGTTTCGCCGACGCCGGTAACGACGGCGATATACCCTATCATCCCGGCAGTCACCAGCTGGCCATCACACATGGAGACTTCACAATAGTGGATCGCGTCCCGTTCACAGTCAGCCAGTTGCCCCTGGAAACAAATCGGCATTCCCTTTCCGATCTCGTGGTATCCCCTCGAATAAGGAAATGGCGGGACCGTCATCACGACACCGACTGAAAATCCATCCATCGTGCGTACGTTTGCATCGAGTCGTGATATCATCCGGCCGAACAACTCATCCCACCGGTCACGATGCAATGAATCGAGAATTGGAAATCCGGGATAGCCGAATCGGCAGGTGAATTCCAGCGGCCAGATTCCGGCTTCATTCACGATCGTATTGAGATTGATGTATCCGCAGTAGCCCGACGACTGAAGCAGAGACTGCATGCGGCCCAGAGTCGCGTCGAAGATTTTCTCCGCGCCGCGGTACGTCACGACTGTTCCCATCTCGCCGGTGAGCTCACCAATGTCTCCAGGAAAAAATCGTTTGTGCTCCCAGTCGAGATTTGCCGGCTTGAGAAATTCCTTCCCGTTGAAGAACGCACCCACCCCGACTTCGACTCCATCCAGATAGTCCATCAGCACGAAGCTCACGGGTTCTTCGGCAGGCCATCGGTTCCGCCTTGACCGGAGAACCGCCAGCATGTCTTCGCCGCTCTCCATCTGCCCCGTGTACGTGCTCGTCGACGACCAGCAGGTTCCGTTCAATTTTAGAACGTAGCGGCGTGGCGTCTCGCCGATGAATTTCGCCGCCGCATCGAAATCATCGAAGAGATGAGTGGGCGCCCTTTGAATTCCGAGGTCATTGAGGACCTTCTGTCCATACGCGCGGTCGCTCTCCAGCCGGTCACCGAGGCCGCTTCCACCGATGACGTTATACCCGGCCGAGCGTAGCTCATCCTGCGCCACTCCATCAGCCGCTGTCTCGAACAAAATGATTCCGTCTTTCCCTGACTCACGGATCCAATCGAGCTCACTTCTCCAATCCGGGGTGAACTCGATCATTCCTTCCATCACGCCTGCTGAATCGGGGTCGGACATATACACTTTTACTTCGTGACCACGCTCGACGAGGCGGACATACATGTCGCCGAGATCGTTGGTCTCGCCCACGCCGAGAAATCTCACGCTGCCTCATCGGCCGTCTGGCTTACCGGCCCGTGCAGAGACGCCCGCAGTCGAACCTCATCCCACCGGTCGAGTAGCCACGCTCTCACGGGAAACGGCGCGTCAATTGACGTCAGGCTTGCGACACCGCGGCGCGCAAACCTCGAGCAGATCATTCGCACGTAATCACTCGCGTGAAACTCACGTCGTTCGAGCCCGGCATTCTTACGTGAGAATTCACCCGCCATGAGAAGATATGCGAACGAAGCTGCTCCATCCGGTGCGACCGCTCTGAGCGTTTCGGGCGAGTCGTTCAAAAATGCGCTATTCAGACTTCGCAGATAATTCTCCACTCCGCCCGAGTATTCGCCATCGGCAATCACGGCAACGAAAAGCGAATTGAGTCGGTAGCCCTTTCTCTCAGCTTCCTGAACGACACTTTCAGGATCCGAAAGACTGCACCACGAAAGCGCCAATGCGCTCGGCTTCACAATTCTCGCCAGCTCGAGCGCACGCATGATATAGGAAGTGCCGTCGGCGCCTGCCCCTGCCTCCACCGCGAGGTTTTCTCCAGGCGGCTCGGGAATGTACGGTGGATTACAAACGACAAGCTTCGGTCTTTCCCTCACCAGCAGGCTCTCGGCATTGCGTGATCGAAGATCCGCGCGAGCAAATCGAGCACGTCGCGACAGACTAAGCATGTCGGCATTGCCGGAGGCAATTGCCGCGGCTGACGCGTCGACATCGAGTCCGAGCAATGTGCTGTTCCGCTCGATTCGTAGCAGATGCAGGCCGATCAGCCCGCTCCCCGATGTAAGCTCAGCAATTCGCAGTGGAGTTCCCCTCAGCGCACCATTTCCGCCGGGCAGTCGTGCATGTGACAGCGATGCTTCCGCAGCGAGGACGCAAAGCAAAGTGTCCTCCGGAGAAAAAAATGCGGTGAAGCTGAACGGTGGAAGAAACGACCGCAGTCTGCCCGCCTCGCTCAGCAGAGAAGGAAGAGGCGAGGACGACGGCGATGGTCGTCCGAACTCAAATGGCAACGTCTATCCGTACGTCGGAGGCAAGGAAGGGCTCACCTCTTGCAAAAGAGGGGAATGATCAGCACTGCACATTGCAAGCGTCGCACCGCGTATTGACCAACGCTTCAGGATGACAGCAAAGCCGTATTTCAAGTCGATAGAGCTGCCGGCATTTCCGCTCCTCACCCAGTCTCTCTCACCGGACTCTGCACCCACCCCTTTTTCGCAACGGGTGCGCGATCTTCTTGGCGGGTTTTTTCTCGACCAGACCCTGGAGCGGAAACCAGCACTCGAGACTGATCTGGTGAATGCAGCGCGACGTCTCGGACGGGAGGCCTATCCGGATCATCGAGCTACCGATCGTCAAGCTGCGCAGTGGATCGATCACACCGCGCGCGACGAGCTGCATCGTGCGCTCCTCCTGATTTACCAGCAGCACATGCGCCTGCCGCAGAGCGACTCCCCGGATTACCAGTTTCATCCACTTGTCTGCCGTCTCATGCACGAGCTGGAAGGGCCATGGGAGCGGGACATGCTGCGCCGTGCGCATGCGTCCTACGACCTCTCTCTGAATGCTTTACCCGAGAATCCCGAGAAGTTCTCTGCGTGGTATCGGGACACCGCATTCGGACATCCGCTATATGAACATGATCTCTATGGTTTCGTTGCGTGCGAAGCTGAGCGACATCAGCTGGAATGGTTTTTCCGAATGGAATGTGCCGGTGAAGCAGCTTTCGATGATCTCGTAGCATTGGCGCAAGTCGGTACACGCGGTGAGGTCAAGCTCGAGATGGCCGCCAATTACTGGGACGAGATGGGCCGCGGACGTAATCATGCAGTCCACACCCATCTTTTCTTCAAGCTCATCGCGGGACTTGGCCTCGAGCCACCGCCGGCGTCTGAGCTTCCCTGGCAAGTTCTTGCAGGGGTGAACGTGATGTTGTGGAGCAGCCTGCCACGACGAAATGCGTTCCGCGCCCAGGGCTGCCTTGGCGCCGTCGAGCTTCTCGCGCCACAGCGATGCACGCGCCTGGTTCACGGAGCACAGCGAGTCGGTATTCCGAAAAAGACCGTCGTCTATTACGGTGCCCACGCAGTCATCGATATCGGCCACGCCGAAGGATGGTTGTCGCACGTGATCGAGCCGCAGGTACGATCCGTTCCAGCGGCGCGCGTTGGCATCGCCGAAGGCTTGATCGCACGGGCTGATGCAAGCCTCGACTACTTCGACTATTGCCTGGCGCACGCCAGGGCTCTCGCGGCTTGAGCCGCGCATCACTCCAGAGGAGGATTCGCAATGGCAGCGAAAAAGAAATCATCCGGCAAACGAAAGTACGGCAAGGCCGCGAGCAAGCGCGTCGAGTCTGCGATGCGCCGGAAAAAGAAGGGAACCCTCAGGTCCGGCAAAGGCGGCAAAGGCGGTAAGGTCACCAGTCGCAAGCAGGCGATCGCCATTGGACTTTCGGAGGCGCGAAAAAAAGGCGCCAAGGTGCCGAGAAAATCTTCGGGAAGAAAATCGTCCGGCAGAAAATCGACGCGCCGAAAATCCTCGAAGTAAGCTCTGCACTCCTGAAAAAAACCCCGGCGCTTGCCGGGGTTTTCTGTTCAAGCGCTAATCCGAATTACGGCGCTGCCGACCCCGAGACGACTATCGGTCCCGTTGGCGAAGGCATTCCGCCCGCAGGTTCTTCGGTCACCGCTACGGCTTTCAGTGCGTTCCGGTCCAGTGCGTATTTCGCCTGCATGAACGCATGACCATTCGAATCAGGCTTGAACGTGCCGGCGGATATTTTCGCACTGTCTGTAACGAGCCACACCTGATACGTCATGCCAGGCTTTGGTGGACGCATCGTGTACACCACCATCGTCCAGTCATTCGATGACCTGTTCCAGAACACTCGGCCCATGCCTGCCGCACCTTTGGTCGAGAGTGGAACGATCTTCACATCTGGACCGGCCATTGCCGCAATCAGCGCCTCCTTCTCTGTCGCTGGAGCGTTGGCGCTGTCTTGAGGTACCGGAGGAGCAGGACGCGTAGCGACCTGATTTCTTAAAGAGTTTCGATCAGAAGTGACGCGCGCGAGTTGAATGGCCGTCGCAATGAACGCAATCGACGCAGCGAGCGCCAGAAGATTCCCACCCGGGAATGAGCGTTGTCGCTTCTGTGGCGGCAATGCTTTTTTCACTTCTGCGTCGACTGCGCGCTGCGTGCCGGGAGTGAGCTTATGTCCGAGTCCGGTGAGACTTGCCACGCCGCGCGCGAGATCCGGCGGTCCGGGTGCGGCGGCTGATCGAGACTCTCTTTCGCCACGCGCTCGCATCACCAGCCGCGATCTGATTCCCGCTCCGTGTCCAAGATTCATGGCACGTTGAGGAACCAGCTGGCCGAGCTGCGCGACAGTCTCTTCCATCGCACTCAGCTCTGGTCCACACTCGGGGCATACTGCTGCGTGCTCGCGGACAGCCACGCTGAGCTCCACCGAAACGGCGTCGAGCGCGACTGCGGCGAGCTCCGAGTATGCCTCGTCGTGGCTCAGATTGTTCACTCCGCGCTCTCCCGATACATCGATAACGGCTCCCTGAGTTTCTGCATCGCCAGTCGCATCCGGGTTTTTACCGTCCCGAGTGGCTGACCTGTCATGTCTGCGATCTCCGCCTGGCTCAATCCCTGGAAGTAGCCGAGCTCCAGAACCGATCGCTGCTCGTCTGGCAATTCACGGAGCGCGGCCCGCACTTGCGATCGCCGCTCCGATTCCTCCGCCGCCTGTAACGGATCGGGAGCTGACGAGGCAACGTCGGCGAGCACGCCGCTCTGACTCATCGACTCTTCCCGCCGCCGACCTTTCGCCCGCAGCCGGTCCAACGCACGGCGCCGACCAATGGTGAGGAGCCAGGTGGAAACGGCACCCCGCGACGGCTCATACGAAGACGCCTTTCTCCACGCTTGCCAGAAAGTCTCTTCGACAACGTCCTCCGCTTCATCCGCATCCTTCAGCAGATGAAACACGAGCGAATAGAGCGATCGCACCCAGCGATCATATAGCGCGCCCAGCGCCGTCTCGTCTGCATCACACATTCGCCGGATCAACGCCACGTCTTCGGCGTTTGACCGGACCTCGCGTGAATACGACAACTCTTGCTCGGATGGATTCATCTTCCGCGAATCTACACCCGGGCCTTTTGGTCCGCCAAACAGCAGTATTGAAGCAAAAAACCCAGCACCCGATGCTCAGGTGCTGGGTTTTTCTATCACTTTGCTTTTCCGACTAGTACTTCGCCAGGTAGTTGTCCAGCTCCCACTGCGATACCTGCGTGATGTATTCCTGCCACTCCTGCCGCTTGGCCTCGAGAAAGTTCGCGGTGATGTGCTCGCCGAGTGCGTCGGTCATGACCTTGTCCTTTTCGAGCTCGTTGCAGGCCTCTTCGAGATTGTGCGGCAGGTCGTCGATCTTCAGCCGTCGCTTCTCGCGGTGTGACATCTCCCAGATATTGGTGTTCACCGGCTCGCGCGCGTCTGCTTTTTTCTCGATTCCATCAAGACCGGCAGCGAGCTGTACCGCAAGCGCGAGATATGGATTTGCGGCAGGATCCGGAATTCGAAGCTCGCACCTGGTGCCAAGTCCCCTGCGATCGGGAATGCGAATCATCGGTGTGCGGTTGCGCATCGACCAGGCGACGTTCACCGGCGCCTCGAATCCAGGCACGAGCCGCTTGTACGAATTCACGAGTGGGTTCGTGATTGCGCAGAATCCGCGCGCGTGATTGAGAAGTCCACCGATGTAGTGGAGCGCCGTCTGCGATAGCTCCCATTTTGCGCTCTTGTCCCAGAACGCATTCTCCTTTCCGCGGAAGAGTGACTGGTGGGTGTGCATTCCGCTGCCGTTCTGTCCGTATACCGGCTTCGGCATGAACGACGCCATCAATCCGAACTGCTGCGCTACCTGGCGGACAACGAATCGGAACGTCGCGATGTTGTCCGCTGTCTTCAGTGCATCGGCGTAGCGGAAGTCGATCTCGTGCTGGCCGTGCGCCACTTCATGGTGCGCTGCTTCAACCTCGAATCCCATCTGCTCCAGAACATCTACGATCGCCCGGCGCGCATCTTCGCCAAGATCCACCGGCGCGAGATCGAAGTATGCGCCAACATCATGCGTCACCGTCGTCGCTTCTCCGTTCGGCCCCACCTTGAACATGAAGAACTCGGCCTCCATGCCGGCGTTCATCGTGCTGAACCCGAGTTGCTTCGCATGTTCGAGCTGGCGCCGAAGCACGCCTCTGGGATCGCCGTCGAATGGCTCTCCATCCGGCGTCGTGATGTCGCAGATCAGCCGGCCGACGCGGTTTTCCGGATCACCCCAGGGGAATACCTGGAATGTCGACATGTCGGGCGCGAGGAGCATGTCCGACTCTTCGATTCGAACAAATCCCTCGATCGACGATCCATCGAACATGATGTCGCCATCCAGAGCTTTCTCGAATTGAGTCTGTGGGATCTCGACATTCTTGTTGACTCCGAGAATGTCGGTGAACTGCAGCCGAAGAAACCGAACGTTGTTTTTTGCGGCGAGATCGAGAATGTCTTTCTTGCTGGCGCCGGAAGTATCGGGCACCATCGCACGTGATTTGGGAGACAAATGAGCCTCTGATGGCTGAACGGGAGGGAGGTGTTTTGGAAGCCGTGAAGCTACGGCTCGGAGCCCTTGATGTCAAACAAACCGTGCATGATATGCACGAAAACGACTCAATTCACGCACCCGGTGGTCCCAAAAAGCGCCCAAGAGACGCCTTTGTGATGTCAAGCTGCACAAAATCGCCCTGTTTCACTCGGTGCCTCTGAGCGACTTTGCTGAACGATCGCGCCCACAGTCCACCAGATCTCATTGAACCGTCGGTACCTCGCGAAGAACGATTTTTGCCCGGCTTTACCCACCACACCGACAGCGTGTTCCCCCCGACCAATGGAGACCTCCCCCAAATGAAGATCAAGGATATCATGTCCGCCGAACCGAACACGGTGACGCCGGACACTCCCATCACCGAAGCCGCGCGATTGATGAAGGATCACAACATCGGAATGCTCCCGGTGGTCGAGAGCGAAGGTTCACGCCGTCTGGTTGGAGTCGTAACCGATCGTGACATCGCCATTCGCCATGTCGCCGAAGGCCATTTGAGCGATTGCCCCGTGCGCGAAGCAATGACCGACACCGTGTCGACCTGCAACGTAAATGAAAGTGTCGAGCGCGTCATGACTCTCATGGCCCAGGAGCAGGTGAGGCGCATTCCAATCGTCGACGAGCGAGGAGATCTTGTTGGCATCGTCTCACAAGCTGACATTGTGCTCGAGAGCGGTGACGGCAAGAAAGCAGAGGAGACACTCGAGCAGATTTCACGGCCCTACGGAAAACACGCCGACTGACCGCGGGACTTCTCTGTGTTCTCTGAACCAGTGGTTTGATCGGAGCGCAAGTCAAGCTTACGCGGGGGTATTGAGTGGATCGACCCTCGCATAGTTTGTAGGCCATGACGTCCCCGGAATCTCCGAAAACAGTTTGCTCCGCTTGTGGCACCGAAGGATCGGGTCGATTCTGCGCCAATTGTGGTGCGACACTGAGCTCGACTACGTGCGCCGGCTGCGAGACACCACTTTCGCCCGGCGCGCATTTCTGTCATCGCTGCGGCAAGTCAGTCGGTGCCGTAGCTCCAGTCTCTCCTTCCACCCCGGTTGATTCACCGCCTCAGCCAGCAATTTCTTCTTCCCTTCCCTGGGCCGTGGCTGCCATTGCCCTCCTCGCTCTTCTTGCGATGTCGGCGGGAAAATTCTTCAACGCGAGCCGCGGTAGCTCTCTCGACGCGCCGCAGAACGCACTTCCCCAGGCTGGCCTCGACGATCGCGGTGTGGCACCAGGAGGCGAAGACGCTGCGTCTGGCGCTGCTCCAGGAATCAGAGGCCCGGACATATCAGCTTTGTCGCCCGAAGAGCGCGCCGACAGACTGTTCAATCGTGTCATGCTGCTCAACAGCCAGGGAAAAAGCGACAGCGTTCTATTCTTTGCGCCGATGGCAATCAGCGCATACCAGATGCTCTCTCCGATGACAGCCGATCAGCGCTACGACATGGGCCGTATCGCAGAAGTCGCCGGCGCTTTGCCCCTCGCGAAAGCGCAGGCCGATACGATTCTCAGGGCCACCCCGAATCATCTTCTCGGGCTCATCCTCGCCGCGCGCATCGCCTCACTCTCCGGAGATTCCACGGGGCGAAAACGATACGAGACAAAATTTCTTGCCGTCGAAAAAATCGAGACTGCCCGCAAGCTCCCGGAATATGAGAGACATCAGGACGACATTGCGGGCGCGCTCAACGATGCACGCCGCTCTGTTGGAGGCAAAGGATGAGCGCACCCGTAATTCACCTCGCACATAGTCCCGATTCGGACGACGCATTCATGTTCTATGCGCTCGCTGAAGGAAAAGTTGACGCCGAGGACGTCGAGTACATCCATCAGCTTCAGGACATCGAGACCCTGAACCAGCGCGCATTACGTGGCGAGCTCGAGGTTACGGCTGTATCGATTCACGCTTACGCCTACCTCGCTGACAAGTACGCGCTGCTTCCTCATGGCGCATCGATGGGCGACCGGTACGGACCGAAGCTCGTGACTCGCACTCCGATGACACGCGAGGATATTCGCAATCGCCGGATTGCGGTGCCCGGCCCTCTCACCAGCGCTTACCTCGCACTCAGACTCTACGAGCCTGAATTCGAGCCGGTGTTCACGCCGTTCGATCAGATCGATGACTCGGTTCTGCGTGGCGATGTCGACGCCGGTCTTCTCATCCATGAAGGACAGCTCACTTACAAGGGGCAGGGACTTCACCTCGTGGCCGACATGGGCGAATGGTGGTTTGGCGAAACCGGCCTTCCCCTTCCACTCGGAGGCAATGTCATTCGAAAGGATCTGGATGACGATCTGAAGAGAAAGGTCTCCCGTCACTTGAGAGACAGCATCGCCTACGGCTTGGAGCATCGGTCGAGCGCGCTCGATCACGCAATGCGCTACGCGAGAGGTCTCGACCGAAGTGACGCCGATACATTCGTCGGCATGTACGTGAATGACTGGACTCTCGACTACGGCGAGCGGGGTCGTGAGGCAATTCGGTTGTTCCTGAATCGCGGCGTCGAGGCTGGCATCATACCCCATCCGGTAACCGTCGAGTTCGTCGACGGCTGACGTACTTGACGGCGTATCAGCGCCGTTGTATTCGGAGGAAGGAATGCGCTCGTGATTGTCACGAGCGATTGGTAGAGGGCACGCGACGTGCAGCTTGGCGAGATCGAGATTCGTCACGATTCAACTCGGTAAACTGGAAACGGAAGAGGAGGATGTATGCAAGCCGGTGACGAGAACAGAGAGCCTTTCAGGTTCGCCGAGGATGACGATTCCGACGATCTCGGAGGGTTCAGCCGCGGCAAGCGGTCGTACGAAGATGAGGAGGACGAGGAGAACGGTGGCTGGGCGATAAACGAAGATCACAGCGATCGCCTGTGGGACAGTGCCGAAGACGTTGATGATGACGATGACGAAGAAACTCGCACCCCCACCGAGGGAGATGAGGTCGAGGACGACGATGAAGAAGAGGCCGATCTCTTTGGCGGCGGGGCGCCACGGGGCAGACGCGGCCGACCCAAGGGATCGACGAACGCGAATCGCGAAAAGGCCGCACTCAGTAACAGTGGAGGTCGCGAGCCGGCCTCGGTCTTCGGTGCTGCCGGTGGAAGTCTCTTCGATGATCAGGATAACGGTACCGGTGCTGCGCCGAGCGCCGGCGGACGCAACGCGGGGAGCACGTCAACCACAAAAACAACAACGACACCCGCGAATCGTCCGGCAACCAAGAAGTCGACGGTGACACCTGCAGCCGGCGGAAAGAAGAGCGCGGCGCCTTCGCGCAGCACTGGTACGAAACCGGTTGCCCGCAAGACAGCTGGAGCAAAACAAGCGAAAAAGACGGTTGCTAAGAAAGGTGGGAGCAAAAAGAAGGCGGCTCCTGCGAAACGCGCCAGGACTTCTTCCAGCTCACGCGCCGGCAAAACTCGGCCCGCCGCCGGCGCAAGTCGCAAATCCTCCGCAAAACGAGCCGTGCCTAAAGCGAAGGCTGGGAGCCGCGGACGAGCAGCCGGTGGACGCGGATCTTCACGGAGAGGCGGTCGGAGATAACTTCCAGCGATGGAAGAAGACAATAATCGCTGGCGCAGGATCCTCATGTCGGGCGGCGCCCTTCTCGGCGCCGCAGCTGCATATAACGCCTTTGCCAGAAAAGGCGTCGACAAACTCTCGAATCTCATTGGAGGAGAGGAGGGCGGCTTTGATTGGCGCGGCCGCAGAATCTCCTTCACCAAGCGTGGAAACGGCCCGCCGATTCTGCTCATTCACGGCATTCATGCGGCGGCCTGGTCATACGAGTGGCACGACAATGTCGACCACCTCGCGCGCAACAATACCGTCTACACGATTGACCTTCTGGGATTCGGACGGTCCGACAGGCCCGCGATCCGGTATTCGGCGCGCCTCTACATCTCGCTCATCTCCGACTTCGTCGATCAGGTCGTCAGTGATCCTTGCGTCCTTGTCGCCAACTCACTCTCGGGCGCGTATGCAATCGTGCTCGGCGCACGCGATCCGCAACGTTTTCCCGCGATCGCTCTGATCAGCCCGACCGGATTGGTTCGGTTGAACCGTACCTCGGGAATTGCGAGTGAAGCTGGACAGCTCGCCGTTTATGCGCCGATCGTCGGTACTGCAATGTTCAATGGTCTCGTCTCGAGGCGAAGCATTCGTCACTATCTCGAAAAGGCGTACGCCGACGATTCCATCGTAACCGACGAGCTTGTCGAGATCTATTACTGGACATCCCATCAGCGCGGTGCACGACACGCACCAGCGGCTTTCATCTCCGGGCATCTCAACATCGATGTCCGTCAAGCTCTCAGACGACTCTCGCAACCAGCACTGCTCGTGTGGGGAGAGGAAGGAACATCGATCCCTGCCGAGGAATCCCGCAGCTTCCGCGCGCTCAAACCCGATCTCGAAAATGTTCTTGTCTCGTCGGCGGGTGAGCTGCCACATGATGAGCGGCCTGACGACTTTAATGTTATCCTATCAACATGGCTGAATCGCCTGTCGCTCTCCTCCGCGCACACTCCCAGCACGCTCCCTGGAACGCCCGAGGCCTTGCCGCTCACGTCACCGCTCTCGTAGACGCGGCCGGAATGCGGCCGACCAATGCTTCCGCGCGAGCTGCTCCAAGCGCTCGCTCGGTAAGGTTCTACGTCGCTAGTGGGTTGCTCGATCGGCCGGAAGGAACCGGTACTGCGGCGACATATAACTATCGACATCTTCTCCAGCTGCTCTCTATCAAGATCAGGCAGCGGGAAGGCCAGAGCCTCGAGAAGATCAAGCATGAGATGCAGGATGTTACAGGGGATGCACTGGAGCGCCGAATCGCTACATCTCTCGCTCCGGCTCTCAATGCTGGAGCCGACGTCGCCGTGACACACGACGACGACCAGTCCCATACCTGGCGCAGGACTCCCGTGGTTGACGGCATCGAGCTTCACATTCGCGATGATCTTCCGGCCGCACGCGAAGACGCCGTGATCGCAATGCGAGAGGCAGTACGCGCGGCGCTAGGAAGAGCGGATATCAGGTAGCATTAGATAGCGCGCGCCTTTCTCTCCACGCAGATGGTTTGACAGAAGCTCCTTTGCGTGCTCCACTTCCTCTCGGGTCATCCAGTCTGCGATCACTATGCGGCGTCCTCGTCCTTCGACCGAAATCGCGACTCTCCCTCCACGCGTAACGAGCAACGCACCTCCACCCCGCGGCCTCGACAATGGGTCGCGCAGAGTCGGGTCGATCGCGAGGTTGTAAACGTTGGCCGGATCACTGGCGGCGAGGACGACGAATGGTGCCTCAGTGGGATTCTGCGCGGCGGTCGCTCTCAGCAGCTCCACCGCCGCGGGTGCCGCAAACTGCGCTCCTCCAAGTCCGCGAACGAAGTATCCGCGGCGCGCTTCTCCACGAAATTCGAGTTTCTTGAGCTCGAGGTAGATGGACCTCCAAGAGACGGCGGGCCGCTCTCTTTTCCATAATTCTCGCGTCACAATCCCGTATCTGTTGAGCCACTGTCGCGCCACCGCCAAGCCGATGGCCTCGTCGGGCAGCTTGGGACCCAGTGTACCAGCCCGCCTCACGAGCGACCACCGACCGCTCCACGACCCCACCATTCCACCCGGATGATCCGGCCGCCTCCACTTCGGAAGTCGTCGCAAATTCGGCCGCCGTTGCACAACTCGACGGTTAGGAGAGGGCGAATAATCCGCGGGTAGCCACCGTGTCGGATCGACACTATCCGGCGTCGGCAAAGCTCGCCATCGGACAACTTCGCGCAGAGCTTCGACGGTATCGTTTGTCACGATACCGAGCGAAGCAAGCTCTCTCAGAGCACGCCGCACCAACTGCATCGTCAACCCGGTTCCGGACTCTATGTCGCCGATGAAAGAAGCTCCCTCATGGCGAATAAATTCGAGAACTTGAATGGACTCGGCACTGAGCCTCGCCCTGAGTACTTCGCTCTCATGGCTGTCCGTCGAAGGTTCGAGCCAGAGACTTCCAGTGCCTCGCTCAAAAAATCGAACACGTGACAGGCGACGCGATCCCTCACTCGATGCGCTCTCTGCCGTTTCCGCGACCCACACCATCTCGCCGCTCTGAGACAGCTGCGATAGCCACGCCGGATCGTAATTCACCACTCGAGATCGTAGATAATCCCGTTCCCATCCTGTCGCCGGCCGCGCCAATCCATATAGCTGGCGCATCGCTGTCCCTACTCCACTCGGACCTTCCAATCGGTCTCTCGGGTCGACGTGCTGCCATCGCTGCACCAGCTCCGCGAACACCGGCAGCTCCACCGCTTCGATCTGTTTTCGAAGCGCCGCCAGTGCGCGCCGTCGCGCCACCTCCGCCACCCTCTTCGAGACCCACTCTGGATCGAGTACGTCAGTTCTGAACTTTCCGGCGACGAGCTTCCCGGTTCGCTGCCATTCGGTCAATCGCGACTCGATCCAGCGTTGCTCCCAACCGTAGCGCTCCTCGATTTCACGAATCGTCAACGGACCTGACAACGCCAGAAATCGCGCGAGTATCTCTCTTCGTGCCGCCGGCTGCGTGATGACCGAACGTCTCAGTGCATCAGGTACGATTTCGCCGGCATCGGCTTCACTTAACCCACCTTCACTTGAAGCTGCCCGCACGCGTGACATGGAGCCGTCTCCGAATGCCGATGCATAACGCGAATACGACTCGGTGAGAATGAACCGCCACTCCGGTTCGGCTCGACCTCCAAACGGCACCGCTATGATTCGCTGACTGCCCAACAGTTCGCCGAGCGGGTCTCCACGAACACCGCTTTCCGCGCTGGCTATTCTTGCTTCGAGCTCTTCCCGAGTCAGATCTCCCGCGCGATCAAGGAGATTCGCCAGATCATCCGCGCTTCGTGCCTGGCGTCCTTCTGCAGTTCCACGCCGCTCCGCAACTATCTGACGAATGGCATCGAGTGTGATGTCGTCACCTGCTTCCTCACCCATCACCTCGCCAAGCAGAGACCGGTCTATCGCCAGGAGCGCCGCTCTCTGTTCTGCCCTCGGCGTGTCATCTCCGTAGATCCAATCCATCACGAAGCCGAATTGCAGGCTTGCGGCAAACGGCGAAGGAAATTGCGTCTCCACCGTTTGCACTCGGATCTCCCCCGCTTCGATGCGATTCAACACCGACTGCAGTCCCGGCATGTCGAAAGCATCCTGCAACACGTCACGATACGTCTCGACAAGAATTGGAAAGCTCGGGAACTGCTGTACTGTCTGAAGAAGATCGAGAGCTTTCAGTCGTTGCAGCCATAGCGGCATTCTGCGGCGCGGGTTTCCTCGCGGAAGTAGCAGCGCGCGCGCGGCGTTCATGCGGAACCGTGCTCCAAACAGAGAGGTCGACCCCACCTCTTCCATTACCAGCTGAGACGCCTCCGCGGCACTCATTCCGAGAAGTGCACTCAGCGGGGCAACCGTTCCGAGGTCCGGAAATCGGAGCATTATCCCGTCATCGGTCGTCTGCACCTGCACGTCGGTCTCATTCAGCGCTTCGCGGGCTCGGTGCGCGAGAGCCATGCCCCATGGAGCATTCACTCGCCCGCCGAACGCGGCATGAACCACGACACGGATCGACCCAGTCTCGTCTCGGAAATGTTCGATGACGATGTTTCTGTCATCCGGCACCAGTCCCGTTGCTGCCTTTTGCGCGCGGACATACTCGATGAGCGAGTGCGCCGTTGCCGCATCACAGCTGTAGTCACTTGCGAGAACGGCATCATCAGCCGATTCGGCGAGCAGTCTTCGCAATGCCCCCACTCGATGACTCAGTTCCAATGACCGCGCCCCGTACTCCCCATGCCAGAAGGGCATCCGCGCCGGCATTCCCGGCGCCGGATGCA
>Ga0193751_1000555_pt1 | contig 28394 bp, 28 predicted proteins | sample L1c2metaG_FD_143050 | JGI IMG/M metagenome (GOLD analysis project Ga0193751, IMG submission 143050) | Soil microbial communities from a riparian zone of the East river system, Colorado, United States - L1c2 | ecosystem: Environmental > Terrestrial > Soil > Riparian zone | place: USA: East River... | reverse complement strand
GTAAAGGACGGTGAGCCCGGTGAGTTTCGCGAGGTTCACGGCCGTCCCCGTGGTGGCCGGCAGCGTAACATCCGGAAGTTTCATCCCAGTGAGATGCCGCGCTGCGCCGTCGTCTTCCGGAACCGGAAGATTAGACGGCAGAACGGTCGGATCGTGCATTCCCGGGGCTTCTCTCATCTCGGTCTCTGAAATTTGGGCACAGACATCACCGAAAGCTTACGCGTACGACATAAATTCCATCAACGAGCCGTCCGGGTCGCGAAAATAAACACTGTTACCCGGGCCTTTGGCACCGAAGCGCTGCGTCGGCCCGTTTTCGATCGCTATGCAGCGGCGCCGCAGATGCACAATAGCGTCCGCGATCGGCCCGATCCATTCGAAGCACAAATCGCTATTGCCAGGCGCAACGGGAATCCGCGCCACCTCCGCCGGCTTCACCCCCGGTCCATGCACGTTGAGCTGCTTATCGCCGAAGCGATACGCGTAGCCGGTCGGTCGGGCGACCAGTTCGGCGCCCAGGACTGCCGTGTAGAACGCGTTCGAGCGTTCCCAGTTTGTGACGTGAATGACGCAATGATCGAGTTTGGTGGGAATGGACATTCGGCTTTTTCCTATAATTTACTGGCACAGCCGTCGCGCTCAATGAACGCTACTCCCCTGTACTTCGATAAGGAGACGAATTTTCAAAACAACCCCATGCAAAGTAGATTGGTCACTAGGGATCGCGCTGCTTCCGGGGCGCGTTGACTCTGTTGACCGGCAGTTATTGTTAAGGAGGCCCACACAAGGCAATGGCGCGTGAAGTGAAGTACCGTCACCAGAGCGGCCCCGCACTCCGCCATAGGGGTGGTGCCGATGCTGACCAAACGCAGGCACCCATAACGCGAGGCCGCAAGCTCGTCGTCGACGTCCAAAGGCAGAAGTGGGAGGTCTCAGAACTGACCGTCGATGAGGCGCGCGCCATGGCAGCCGATATAACGGCTCGCTTGGCGGCTCTGCGACGACGGTGGAAGGCTTGGGGCGACCCGCAGGCACTGCTCGGTGCCTTGGTCTTTTATCAAACGCAGCTGCCAAAATGGCTGTTCAAAGGTTTGATGCACAACTTTGAGCAGCAGTTCGAGAACCCCGACGCGATGCGCTTCCTGGCAGTGCGTCACGCCCACGACGTATTGGGGATGACTATGGACGCGGCTTACGATTGGGCGTCCGAAAATATTACCGACGGAACCGCGAAGGGTGGTCGGGATACCATGATGAAATCATACCAAAAAATCAGAGCTCAGGTGGCGAAAATCGATCGGATCCAACCGCGGCCACGTACACGTAGCCCGCGAGGCCCATAAGTAACGATCTTACTTTGCTCACCTAGATCTGATTGCCTATGTCTGACGCTGTCGCGCTTTACATCAGCAGCAGCGTCACATGAGTCATATTGCACCCACGTCCAAGATCGTGACTGAAATTTGAGGGCGCAAGTGGCACCTGGGCGCAAAAGGAGGCTTCGATGACGAAAACAAACAATCGCAACCCTGAGACTCTCCTCGACACGCAGCGTGCGTGGGAAGAGCGGGTCAAGCGAAATCATACAAACCGACCAGACCAGATGACTGAAAACGACGGAGATAAACAGGTCGAATCGAGCAGTAAAGGGAAACTCATGGAGTCGTTTGGCTCGAATGATCCCGACTTCATTCGTGGTCTTCTTCAGCAGGTTATGAATGTAACTTCTGTCGAGGCAAACAAGATCGACGCAAATACGTTCGAATTCATCTGTGCCGTGATGAAAGGCTATAAGCCAGCGGATGAACTCGAGGCCATGCAAACAGTTCAAATGGCCGCGATTCACAACGAAGTTATGCGCTGTGTAGGTCGACTTGCTCGTGCCGAGACTTTGCTTGAGGTGGACAGCTATGAGCGCGCCGTTAACAAGCTTGCGCGGACTTACACGATGCAAATGGAAGCGCTACAACGATATCGACGCGCCAGGGACCATCAAACGACAGGGCAGCGGGCGTCGGTGCCTGAGAGCGAGCGACTAATGGTCAAAGGCACGCAAAAAGCGCAAAAGGGACCAGCGGGCGAAAGAGTTACCCTCGCCGATAAGCGGCAACCAGAAATGCCGTCAATCAACAAGAAACGAGAGCGCGCACCGGCTCCGCTCCGGCGCAGGCTTAGAGAGGATGAAGAGCGTTCAGCCGCCTAATACTGGCCCGATGCTGGCAAGCCCACGGTGCGGTGCCAAAACGCGTTCGGGAAAACCATGCAGGTCGCCGGCGGTGAGCGGGAAAAGACGCTGCCGGATGCATGGTGGTGCGCCAGGATCGGGCGCTCCGCTGGGCAATAAAAACGCGCTCAAGCATGGACATTATACGCGAGAAGCCCTTGAGGAACGCCGGCAACTGCAGGACTTGCTGCGGCAATCGCGCATGCTGATTGGGAAGATCGGTTGATCCACTCGCAGTAATTCTATGTAGGGAACGTAAGAAGGGTGAGAGCCACCCGACCGTGTGAGTTGACGAAACAGATTGAGGTACCGAAAAAAGCCAATTCGCGACAAAATCATATTGAGCAGGGCGCGGGCGATTTGTCTGATGTCGAGTCGGGCGTTCCGCGCGTTTCAAGCCAAAGTTTGCGAGCTTGGTCGACGGCATCTATACCGACCCGGTGCCACCAGGCATGTGTCAAAAGGGAGCGCAGCTTGCGCATGCCCGGCGTGAATTAGACGGCTACCTTCAGCTTGAGCCCAAGCGCTCGCATTACCCTAATCACAGTGGCAAACTCTGGGTTTACCTCGCGAGAAAGGGCCTTATACAGGCTCTCCCGCCCAAGGCCCGCCGCCTGCGCGATTTGTGACATGCCCTGGGCACGGGCGACGTCGCCTAAAGCCGCAGCCACCAAGGCTGGGTCGCCGTCTTCGAATACGGCCTCCAGATAATGCGCAATGTCCGCGTCGGTCTTCAAATCGGCCGCTGGGTCCCAAAGGTATAGTTTTGACCTTCGGTTTGGGCTTAGTTCTGCTCATGCCAATGCTCCTAAAGGTCGCGCGCAAGTCTGATGGCCGTCGCAATATCCTGGCTTTGCGTTCGCTTGTCCCCACCCGCGACTAAGATGACAAGCGCTTCGCCTCGACGGACAAAATAGACGCGGTAACCAGGACCGTAGTCGATCCGCAGCTCCAACACGCCACCTCCAACCGATTTCGCGTCGCCGAGGTTGCCGATTGAAAGTCGACGAACTCGAGCATTGATGCGGGCCCGCGCTCGACCATCGCGTAGGTTCGCCAGCCAACGGGCAAAGATTTCAGTCTCACGAACTTCAATCACCTAGGTATCCTATAGGATACGACCAGTCAACCGTATCGATCGGATTAAAGCGTGATCCGAAAAAGTGGGAATCGGTTTTCCAAAAAAGACCATGCGTCATCAAAACGCTAAAGCGCCAACCGATTCAATCTGAAACAACCGGCTCTAGACTTGCGGCGCTGAGCCTGTTGGCTTCGTTTCGCAATTCGGCTCTGGTTTGATGGTTTGACCATCACACTTGGCCTTTCCCTGGTTCACGTCGGTAGCGGTGTCGGACGTCGTTCGATCGCTGCCGATCATGGTGCGAGTTGGTGGCGGTGGATGCGTCCTCAGCCAAAGCGCACGGGCGCTCATGATCGGATCGATGCCTGCTTTCTGCCACCATGCAGCTTCATCGCCACAGTGATGAACTTCGCGGTGATGGACGCGGCAGAGTGCCACGGTGAATTCATCGCTCACCTTGCGGCCCAACGCACGTAGCTGAGCGAAGCGAAGATGGTGGGGGTCTGAGGGACGGCGACCGCAGATCAAGCAGGGTTGTTTAATGACGTGTCGGATATGGTCGCGGTCACGAACGCGACGCGGTTCAGGGAATACGAGCACGCTCTTATCGATCGGCGGGGTCCCGATCTTCTCGGCCGAGCTTTGATCGCTGGGCGCAGTCGGAGCGTCGCCAGTCTGTGCCCTTTGTGCTGGGATCATTGCTAATTTGGCGGCGAATGCTTCCTCCACATGCTGGGCGTCGGATGCGGATAACTGGTTCTTTGCCGCTAGCCTTCGCTGCGCCCACGGCGCAGCATCATCAGCCGCGCTGAGGGCTTCGAGTTCCCGGAGCAATTCCAGTCGTAGACTCGCTGATAAGGACGCCGAAAGCTCACTTCGAAGCAAAGCTGGACCGGACTTGTCTGCCGTGCGGCGAATCGCTCCGCCGTCGGAAGCGGTTTGCAGACCCTCGTCGCCAGCACTCTTGCCTTTGATTCTCGGTGGCTTGCTTTCCAGAGTAGGCTCCACGAGATCCGGTGCGTCCACATCATCTTCACCGGCAATTCCGACTAGCGTGAACAAGGTATAACGCCGGGCATAGGTGAGCGCTGCACCCATTCGGTGCGGCCGCTCAGTCTCGGCAATTGGGCAGACCGGCCAATCGGAGGCGATCCATTCGCCTGACGAATGCGCAAGCACCGTCGTGAGATTCACGATGCCAGCTGCCTGATCGATCGCGGTGGTCTGAACCGTCGCAATTTGATGCTGGCCCAGGGTCTTCCGCACGATCTCAAGCCCGCTCGACAGCGGCGCATAGCGGAATTGCCGTGCACCGCCCTCCCCGCTCTGCGGTTCGATGGTGCCGATGAGCGATTTTTCTGGATTGGCGAGCTCTATTTGCGCCTTCGCCAATGCGGTTGCGAGCGCAGCAATCGACGGACTAGACCGCTGCATGGCTTGCCTCCGTCTTGGTCAGGAGGTTGAAGGTGATGGCACCCGATTTGGAGCGCTTGGCCCGTACGCCATGGCCGATCGCCTCCTTGGCGTCCTCCGGCATCAGGCTTTTGAGTTCGGTCTTGGTCTGCTCATGCTCGAGATAGGCCGATCGGGTCCGGGCAAAGATGCCGGCGAACTCGGCCCAGGCATTGGATGAACTCATATCCACGATGCGAACGGCCTCAAGCCGCGGCTTGGGCGGTTCGACGCCGAAGAGTTGGGGCGGCTCACCACTCTCGACACAGCGCCAGAACTTGCGCTCCGCGGTGACGATCAGATGCTGATAGAGCGGATCGGCATGAGCCAGGATCTCGACCCATTTGCCACCCCCGGTGATTATCGAGAGCACCGCGGTCCGCGCCGCTACCACCCACATATTATGTTGCAGCTGCGGCATGTATTTCGCAGCCGCCCCCTCCTCCGAGAACGACCACGGCAGCATGAACTTGGCCTCGAACACCGCGTCGCTGCCCTGGATTCGGCCATCGAGCGTGGCGCCCATCCAGCGGATGACCGGGTGCCGTAGGCGCCGCTGAACATCGGTGACCACCTGCCCGGTCGTGGCCTCGTACCAGCGCCGGTTCAGATCCTCGGTGGCGATCCCGAGCTGGACAATAAGATTCCCAGACAGATCTTCTGGCTCAATCTCGCCCCGCTTCTCGCGCCACAGCCGCACCAGGGCGGCCTCATCACTGCCCATGATGATCCGCGCGTCAGAGCCGCCTATAAAGTAACGACGCGTAGGCTGATTCCTCATGAAACGTCCCTTTCGTCATATGACGTAAATTACATCATATAACCTATTCTACGTCAAGCGCTAAAATGAGCAAACCGCCGAAATCCATTTTAGGAGCCCAGATCAGAGCAGCCCGGGCGCTCCTTCACTGGGCTGCCGTGGATTTGGTGCGCCAATCGGGTGTCAGCCTTGCGACAATTCAGCGTGCAGAAGCAGTCGACGGGAAGACCGCAATGACTCTCGCGAACGCATCTGCAGTTCGCCGTGTTTTTGAAGCGGCTGGAATAGAGTTCATCGAGGAGAATGGCGGTGGACCAGGTGCGCGTCTAAAGAGGCCTACAAAGACTTAACCTTTTTGCCGCATCAACCGCCCACGCTCACGCTCCCAAGAGCGCTTCTTTTGCGTCTCGCGTTTATCGTAGAGTTTCTTGCCGCGCGCCAAGGCGAGCTCGAGCTTGGCGCGGCCCTTTTCGTTGAAATAGAGCTTGAGCGGGCACCAGAGTCATGCCCTCGCGCTGGACGGCGCCGACCAATTTATTGATCTGCCGCCGATGCAGCAGCAGCTTTCGCGACCGCTTCGGTGTGAGCTGGTTTTCGTTGCGCTTGCCGTAAAGCGACCGAGTTAGCTCTCACGTTGGGGAGGGGCCGGGCTCCTGCCACATCCGCATTCCGCAAGATCCGGGTGGCGCCGGCAAGTTCGAGGCGTCCGGAATGTTGCTACGCGGATGCGCGCGGCGGCGTCGGGCCGCTGGGACCGAACATGCGGATCAGGCTCTTGGGCGACGCGCCCGTTGCAGCACCAAGTCTCTCAAATCCCATTATCGCCTTAATATAGTTGCGCAGCATCGTCTTGCCGGTACCGAGATCGCGACGCAGAGTGCACCGACGCCTTTGCGCAGGAGGTGACCAGCGCTGCACCAAAATCCTTGAAACTTCTCGTCCTTGTTATTTGTCACCTCCGATCAGCGCCACTTTGGTTCTCACTTCCGACGCGTCCGCGAGCTGAATGGATCCAGTACGCAAACTCCTGTTCGCTCAAAATCCGAGACGTTGCGGGTCACAACAGTGAGGCCATTTTCAAGGGCAGTTGCGGCGATCGCCAAATCGAGACCTCTATTGCCGATCTGCTGTGACAGGCGACCCCAACGACGGGCGACCGCGATATCGACTGGCAGAATCCGGCCCTCATAGGTGCGCAAGACCACGTCGAGCCATGCCGCGAGGCTTGTGGCGAACTGCGGATTTAGTTGTCGCTGTCGCTCGATCCCGCGCTCGATTTCGCCGATTGTCACGACGCTGACAAAAAGGTCTTGCGAAGAAACCGCTTCGATCCAATTAAGCAGATTGGGATTGCGCTGGCGGAGCGGTTTGCGCAGCTCCGAAATTACGACCGTGTCGAGCAGAAACATCAGAAGCCCGGGTCGCGCATGCGTCCCTCAAGCCGTTCGATTTCCTCACCCCCGGTCGGCACGGCGAGCAGAAGCTCGGCAAAGGTCGGCGCCTTGAGATGTTCGAGTTTACGCAAGCGCTCGTACTCGGCTGCGGCCACGACGACGACTGCTGGCTTGCCGTGCTTGGTCACAGTCTGTGGTTTGCGCCGCGCGGCCTCGACCACCTCGCTGAATCGGTTCTTGGCGTCCTGTACCGACCAGGTCTGCCGGCCCATAGTTTATTCCTAGCCAGATTTTCTAGCTAGACTATATGGACGTCCGTTGCGGTGCCGTCAAGCCCGACGGCTAGGGAGACTAGTGGCGGTTTTTCTGCTGCGGTTTTTGCCGATCCAAGTGTCGAACGCGGCCAGGATCTGATCGACCTGGCGCCAGAGCATCACCTTCGTGCTGACTCAACCGGTCCAGCAACCAATCTGCCGAGCTTCGAGCCGCGACCTTGCCCGCTTGCTTCTTGCCGCAAATAGGCAAAAGCGACATGGTCCATGTTGCGCAGGCACGGTACCGAGGTTGCGACTTTTACCCTCTCTGCCGTAACAGCCGTCCGCGCTCACGCTCCCAAGAGCGTTTCTTTTGCGTCTCACGCTTATCATAAAGCTTCTTGCCGCGTGCCAAGGCCAATTCAACCTTCGCCCGACCTTTTTCATTGAAATAGAGCTTGAGCGGCACGAGCGTCATACCCTCGCGTTCGACTGCGCCGACCAGCTTGTTGATCTGCCGCCGATGCAGCAGCAGCTTGCGCGGCCGCTTCGGCGCGTGATTGAACCGGTTGGCCTGCAGATATTCCGGAATATTGGAGTTGATCAGCCAGATCTCGCCGCCGCGCGCATCGGCGTAGGATTCGGCGATCGTTGCCTTGCCCTGCCGCAGTGACTTGACCTCGGTGCCGGTAAGCGCCAAGCCGGCCTCGAAGATTTCGTCAATAAAATAATTGAAGCGCGCCTTGCGATTGTCGGCGACCACGCGCAGCTTTCTCTCCGTGCTCGTTGCGCTCTTTGCGCCCTTAGCCGCCATTTCAGCCAGCTTTCGCCGCGTCCCTGCTTCAACGCGCCTTGAGCAGGTCGCGGATTTCCGTGAGCAGCTGCTCCTGCTTGCTCACTGGCGGCGCTCGTTCGGCTTCCGCACGGGTTAGCCGATTGATAAATCGGACAACCCAGAACAACACCCAGGCGACGATCAAAAAATTCAGCGTGATCGTTAGAAAGTTGCCCCAGGCCAGTACCGCGCCTTCCTTTTTGGCGTCGGCCAAGTTTGCCGCCGTGACTTTGGCAGACAGTGGGAAGAAATGGTTGGAGAAATCGAATCCGCCGGTCGCAGCGCCGACCACCGGCATGATGATGTCACCGACTAGCGATTGCACGATACCGTTGAATGCGGCGCCAATGATCACGCCGACCGCAAGATCGACGACATTGCCGCGCAAGGCGAATTTCTTGAATTCCTCAAACATCCGGCCATCCCCCCGATTGATCGACACCACAGAAGGAAAGGCGCTGTGCCGCACACCCGGCGTTCAAGCCAAGCGTGGCCGCCTCAACCGACAAGTCAATTAATCAGGCCCGCATGCACCATGGCTTCGCGCACCGCGGTCTGCGCCTTTTCGGTTGCTGGGACCATCGGCAGCCGCAGCGTGTTGGCGCATTTGCCGAGCAGCGACAGCGCATATTTGATGGGCGCCGGACTGGTTTCAACGAACAGGTTGATGTGCAGCGGGGCGAGCTTGTCCTGCAACTTCAACGCTGCGGCAAAATCGCCTTTCAGGCATGCGGCCTGGAATTCGGCGCAGAGCCGCGGTGCCACGTTCGAGGTGACCGAGATGCAGCCGTGGCCGCCATGTGCCATGAAGCCGAGCGCGGTGATGTCTTCGCCGGACAACTGATTGAAATCCTCGCCAAGCGCCGCGCGCTGCGCCGATACCCGCATCATGTTCGCGGTCGCGTCTTTGACGCCGGCGATGTTCTTAAGCTCATAGAGACGCTTCATTGTATCGACCGAAATGTCAATCACGGATCGCGAAGGGATATTGTAGATGATGATCGGAATGTCGATTGCGTCGTTAATCGCCTTGAAGTGCTGGTAAAGGCCTTCCTGCGTTGGCTTATTGTAATAGGGAGTGACGATGAGGGCCGCGTCGGCGCCGGCGTTTTCGGCATGTCGCGCAAGTTCGATCGCCTCGGCGGTCGAGTTGGAACCCGCCCCGGCCACGACCGGAACGCGGCCGCGGGCCTGCTCGACGCACCATTCGACGACTTCCTTGTGTTCGTCGTGCGAGAGCGTCGGACTTTCGCCGGTCGTGCCGACTGGCACGAGCCCATTGGTGCCTTCGGCAATCTGCCAATCGACGAGCTCGCGGAACGCCTTCTCGTCCACTGCGCCGTTCTTGAAAGGCGTCACGAGCGCGGTAAATGAGCCTCGAAATCTTGTCTTGGCGGCCATGTCACGATCCAATTCACGATCCAGTCGGCACGATCCATCAGGCGTTCTGCCGCGGCGTGGCTGCAGTGCTAGCGCTAAGCGACGCGCCGCCGAATTGCATAAATATCGGTTCGGAGCCGGTGTTGAAAGGCCTTTTGTGAACTGTGCCCAGCTGCAGCGAGGCTTCGCGCCGCCCCATTGGCCGGCCGCTTGAAAAGCCGCATGAGGTCGAACGTGCGGTCTTGAGCCCGGGTTTGAGCCCCGGTTTCGCCGTAAAGCTGTAACTTGTCGCGCAATTGACGCGGATTAGGATTTATTCAACCTCACCGCGCGCATAGATTCGTCAGTCAAGCGCCGTTGGACAATCGCCCCTTTGGGGAGGGAACGTGCAGATATTTAGGCCCGTCGTGGCCGCCTTTGCTTTGGTTATCGTGACGGCGGATGGGCAAGCCGCCTGGTCGTCGGAGCCTGTTCCGCTGCCGCGAGAGCGTCCCGCGAGCAAAGCGGCAAAGCCGGACAAAGCAGCGGCGGCAAAGCCTGCTGCGCCGCTGTCGCTTGCGCCGCACACGTCTACGGCGCCTGTTACCGCTTTGCCGGCAAACGTCCCCTCCACCGTCCCGGCGTTGCAGGCGCCGGCTTCGGCAAAGCCGATCGTGCCGCCGCGAACGGCCCCTGCCTTCGCTATCGCCCCGACTGCGGCGACATCGCCGCTTGATCTGACAGCGGTCAAGCAGGCGATCGATCTCGTTCGTAAGAACCGCCAGGACGAAGCCACCAATGTCCAGAGCTCCATCACAGACCCGTTGGCGCGCAAACTCGTCGAATGGGTGATCCTGCGCAGCGAAGACGGATCGAGCGACTTCTCGCGCTATAAGGCCTTCATTGCCGCCAATCCCAGTTGGCCGAGCATCCCGCTTCTGCGACGGCGCGCTGAAGCGACCCTGTGGCAGAACCCACTGGATCCGCAAACGGTGATCGCGTTCTTTGCCGACGATCCGCCTCGTTCGGCCAAAGGACATTTTGCCCTGGCGCGCGCGCTGCTGATGCGAGGCGAGGTCGCGCGCGCCTCGGCGATTTTGCACGAAGCCTGGCGCAGCGACGCTTTTTCTTCCGATCTCGAAGGACAAGCCCGGGAGACGTTCGCCGGTTCGATCACGCCGGCGGACGATGCGGCGCGCATGGACGCCCGGCTCTATGCCGAGGACGAGGATGCGGCCTTGCGAGCGGCGCGCCACCTCGACGCCGCGGCAGCGGCTGTGGCCAAAGCGCGCATTGCGGTGATCGATCAAGCGGCCAACGCGAAGGCCTTGCTTGACGCGGTCCCCGAAAGCGCCAGGCACGAGCCAGGATACCTATTCAGCCGTATTCAGTGGCTGCGCCGCGCCGACAAGGTCGTGGAGGCGGCGCAATTATTGATCGCGGCACGGCACGAGGCTGCAAAACTCGTCGACGTCGACCAATGGTGGGTCGAGCGCCGGCTCGTTGCCCGCAAATTGCTCGATCTTGGCGACGCCCGCCTCGCCTACGAGGTGGTCAATGGCGCAGCGATTCCGAAGGATGAAAACTACCGGGGCGAGCGGCATTTCACCGCCGGGTGGATCGCGTTCCGGTTTCTTCATGAGCCGGTTGTGGCGCTCTCGCATTTTGCCCGGATCGCCGAGGGCGTTAGCAATCCGATCACGCTGGCACGCGCATACTATTGGCAAGGGCGCGCCGCCGAAGCGGCGGGTCGCGAGCAAGATGCGCGGTCGTTTTACCGTCAGGCGGCTTATTATCCGACCGCGTATTACGGGCAGCTCGCACGCGCCAAGCTTGGTCTCGATGAAGTCACGCTGCGCGCCCTGCCGGAGCCGGCCGCCGAGCACCGGATGCTCGAAATTTCCCGGATATTCGAAATGCTTTACGCGATTGACGAACGGGATCTGGTCGCCGGGATCGCGGCCGATCTCGGCGACAACGCAACCGACACTGCCGCGCTGGCGACGCTTGCCAGCATCGCCGCGCACCACCACGACGCCCGTGCAACGCTTCTGATCGGCAAGGCGGCGCTGCGCCGCGGCCTGCCGTTCGAACGCTACGCATTTCCCGATTTCGGAGTGCCCGATTACCAGCAGATCGGACCCGAGGTCGAGCCATGCGTGGTCTATGCGATCATTCGCCAGGAAAGCGCTTTCAATCCGCGCGTCGTCTCCAGCGCCAATGCGATTGGGCTAATGCAGGTCACGCCGGCGGCCGGGCGCGACACCGCCAAACGTTTCAATGTTACTTTCGATCAGCGCCGGCTCAGCCAGGACGTAGCCTATAACGCGCAGCTGGGCACGGCGGAGCTGGGCAACGATATCGCGAACTGGCGGGGCTCCTACATTCTGGCCTTCGTCGCCTACAATGCAGGGCCACGCCGGGCGAAAGAGTGGGTCGAGCAATACGGCGATCCGCGCAATCCCAAGATAGATCCGATCGATTGGATCGAGCGCATTCCAATTTCCGAGACACGCAACTACGTGCAGCGCGTGCTCGAGAATATGCAGGTCTATCGCGCGCTCGTGCAAAACAATCCGAAGCTTTTGATCGAGGCCGATCTGCGCCGCGGCGGCTAGGCGCCGCTTTCGCCGCGCTCAAGCGAGCCGATCGACCGCAAAGGCTTTGGGCGGCTCGCCTCTTTGATAGCGCTCCCACATGGTGGTGTAAGCGACCTCAATGTGGCGGGTGAAGCGTGCGGTATCGAACAGGGGATGGGTCAAACGATTGCGCGCAAGCCGCTCCCGGAGCGCACGCAACTGCGACGGATCGTTGGCGAGTTTCAGGGCCAAGGCTTCATAGTCTTGCAGGGAACTGGTGACGAGCTCGTCAAGCCCCACCGCTCTGGCGAGGCTCGCCGCAACGCGCGAGGCGAAGGTCGAACCGAGACACGTCAGCAACGGAACGCCGGCCCATAACGTGTCGCTTCCCGTCGTGTGCGCGTTGTAAGGCATGGTATCGAGGAACAGGTCGGCATGGGCGCTGCGCGCCAGGTGATCGGCCGGCGGCAATTTCGGCGCAAAGATCAATCGGTCTGCTGCAATCCCGCGCTTTTCGGCCTCGCGGCGCAGATTTCCCTCTGCCGTTGGATTTGCCTCGATCAACCACAGAACGCTGTCCTGTTTCGCTCGGAGTAGCCTCATCCAAATATCGAAAATTTGCGGGTTGATCTTGTACGTGTTATTGAAACAACAAAATACAAAGGCGGTTTCAGGGAGGTCACATTCCGCCCGCGCCAGCTGACGTTCGGAGAGGGGTCTCTTGCAGTCATTGGCTTGATAGGTGTCGGGCAGCCAGACCACCTGCTCGCTGTAGAACCGGAAATGCTCTTTGGGAATGATGGTCCGATCGGCGATGATGTAGTCCACGCAATTGGCGCCCACGGTGCCCGGATAGCCAAGAAAGTTGACCTGGACCGGTGCGACGCGGCGCGAAAGAACGCTGAAGCGGTTGTATCGCGTCAATCCTGTCAGATCGATCACTATGTCGATCTCGCGACGGCAAATCAATGCGGCGACATCCGTGTCGGTCATTTTCCCAACGTCGATGAAATTCTCAAACGCTAACTTGATTCTATCCCGCAAGTCCGAGCCGTCGTCCGGCCCGTACGAAATTGCTGTCGTCTCGAATCGCGATTTGTCGTGCGTCTCGAACAGGCCGACCGCGAGTTGCGCGACAGGATGGCGACAAAAGTCAGCCGAGAAATAACCGATCCGAATGCGATCATGCGCATAAATCTCCCCGCACCAGGTCCGGGGGAAGGACGGTTGATCCGCGATAAGCCGTTTCGTGCATGCCAACTGATCGGCAACCGACGCCGATATTGCGAGAAACTGGAAAGGGAAAATTGTCGGTTCTTGCGTCCTTACTGCCGACACAACGTCAGAGACTATCGTGTCCAGATTTGCCCAATCGCTCAATTGTAACTTGACATGAAGTCGATCGCCTTTCGCATATTTCAGCTCCGGTTTCAGCCTTAGTGCCCGGTCATAAGTGTCCAAAGCCTTGTCGAGCTGTTTGAGTTGAACAAAGATGTTGCCGCGGCCGAACCACGCTTCGGCGAGGTCGGGATTGAACGACAGCGACTTGTCATAAGCGATCAGCGCCTGATCGTAGCGATGAAGGTCACATAAGCCATTGCCGCGGCCGAGCCACGCTTCCGCAAGGCTGGGAATCAATGCGAGTGCCCGGTCGAAGGCCATCAAAGCTTCTTCGGACGCCCTGAGCACGTTGAGCACGTTGCCACGGCCAAGCCACGCCTCAGCGAGAGCAGGCGCCAAGGCCAAGGCCTTGTCGTAAGCGCCGAGCGCCTCATGGTGGCGGTTGAGTTCGTTGAGCACATTGCCGCGGCCATGCCAGGCGCCGGCGAAATTGGGATTTAATGCCAGAGCCTTGTCGTAAGCGGCTAGCGCCTCATCATAGCGCTTGAGCTCGTTGAACACGTTGCCATGGCCGTGCCAGGCTTCAGCAAGATCGGGCTTGAGCGCCAACGCTCGCTCTACCGCAGACAAGGCTTCTTCATGGCGTTTGCGCTCGAATAAAATGTTGCTTCGGCCGAGCCATGCTTCGGCGAGACCCGGCATGATAGCTAGCAGTCTGTCGACGCCATCCAGCGCCGCGTCGTGGCGGCCCAAATCCGTCAAGAGCTTGGCCCGCAGCAAGTGGACTTGTGTGAAATCCGGCTTGGCGGCGATCACTCGATCGAAGCTTGCGACCGCCTCCTGAAGCCGCCCGGTTGCCAGCAGCGTCATGCCGCGGCCGTACCAGGCCTCGGTCGAGTTCGGCGCCAAGGCTAAAGCGCGATCGTAGCTGGCAACGGCATCGGCATTATGGCCGAGCCGGCCAAAAACGACGCCGAGCAGATTGAAAGCGTCAACGTGCTTGGGCTCCGCCCGGATGACGGCCCGCAACAGGCGCTCGGCTTTTTTGAGGTTGCCGGCGCGCAGCGCCGCCAGGCCGCGCTGGAAGTCACCGTTGGGCGATCTGCTCATTGTTTTCGATGGGGCTGATCGAGATAGGCGCGTTCGTAATTATTCGATTTGCCCGCAAACCAGAAAGCGGTTTTGAGGCAACGCAACCGATGCCGGCCGGTAAGTCAAACAGAATTTGAATCTACCCACAACCGATTGAGACTATTGGAGAAAAACTGTCCGGGGGCAGGCCAGGAAAAGTTGCCGCGGCAGCAACTGCCAATTAGATTAGGCGTGGTGATTGAGCCTTCCCCCCAGATCGCGGCGACAAGCTTGGCGGCCGGACGCGCCGGCCGAAGCGTATTCGTCACAGCGCCGGATGGCTTGCGCTTGCATGTCCGCGAATACGGCGCGCCCAGCATGTCCACCATTCCGGTCGTGTGCCTTCCCGGGCTTGCACGTATGACCGCCGACTTCGACGCGCTGGCGCCGGTGCTCGCTTTTGCTGAACCGCCGCGCCGCGTGATCGCGATCGATTCGCGCGGGCGTGGCCAATCCGAATACGATCCCGATCCGCAGCATTATAATCTTGCCGTCGAACTGAGCGACGTGCTGGCGGTGCTGACTGCGCTACAGATCGGCCCAGCCGTGTTCGTGGGAAGCTCGCGCGGGGGTATCCTGACCATGCTGCTTGCCGCCGCGCATCCGGCGACGATCGCCGGTGCCGTGCTGCACGATATCGGCCCGGTAATCGAGCCGGCGGGACTCGTCCGCATCAAAAGCTACGTCGGCAAGCTGCCGCGCCCCGGAAATCTCGACGAAGGGGTGAAAATTCTTCGTCAGCTGTTCGCGCCGCACTTCCCGAAGCTCACGCCCGAACAGTGGTTCGCCGCCGCACGGCGCACCTGGAAAACCGAGCACGGCGCCTTGGTGCCAACCTATGACGTGCAACTAGCGCACACGCTTGCCGAATTCGACATCGAGCGCCTGCCGCCGCCGCTGTGGAATGAATTCGATGCGCTTGCGCGCGTGCCTGTTCTGGTGATCCGGGGCGCCAATTCGGACATCCTGTCTGCGGCCACGGTGAGCGCGATGCACGCCCGTCATCCCAATCTCGAATCCATCGAGGTAGCGGACCAGGGCCACGTTCCTTTGCTCGAGGACGACACGCTTTTGCAGCGGATCGTAGCGTTCGTAAAGAAATGCGATATGGCGACTCTGACTTATTAAAGCGGGATGGGATTTGTTTGGATCGTCATGCCAGTTGGCGGCGGTCTTGGGTCTGCAGCGCAGCACTGCGGCGTGTCGAAGACGCGCGTGAACGCGCTTGTGGTGCTGCGTTGCGCCCAGGAAACGCAGCCAGGAAACGCAGCCAGGAAACGCAGCCATGCTGTCGCGAGAGCGCAAAGAAAAACCCCGGCGGTCGAGCCGCCGGGGGTTCTCGATTTCAAATCCTGATCAGGCGACGATCAGGGCAGGAAGTCCTTGTGGATACGAAGGGTAACCGCCAAGTTGTTCTCGTCTTTGATGGTGCTACCTACTGCCAAGCCGTTGCCGGCCGGTGCTATCCTCGCAGCTTCGGCAGTGCTGGCGATAACACCGCCCGGCAGTTGCGCTGATTCCAAGCGATTATACAGGAATTCCACGCCGAGATAGAGGGTCTTGGTGAAGTCGTATTGGAGGCGGGTCGCCACCCCCCAGATATTCCAGTTGTTGTTGCACCCCGCAGGAGCAACGGCTCCCGTGCCGGTCGCACCTACACCCGTTTCGAATGCGCAGAGATTGGCATTGGCCAAGGTATCGTACTTGGCGCTCAGATAGAAGCCGACGAACGACTCATGGAATTGCGGTGTCCAGTAGTGCTCGTAGGAGGCGTTGACGCTCCAGGCCGTGGTCAGCTCGCAACCGGTACCGCGGGTATTCGGTACGCCGGCAGCGGCCGAGCCGTACACGCAGTCGCTGACGACGCCGAAGCCGAAGGTATTACCCCTCTCGGTTTGGGCAGCGCCGGTGAGAGCGTCGCTTTTCGTCAAGTAATTCACGCCGCCCTTGGTATAATTGACCTCGCCCTGGAAGTAATCGCCTTGGGCGATCATGGGGAAGTTCAGGCGCAAGCCGGCGCCCACGACCCAGCCCCACTGGTCGCCGGGATGACCGGTGAAGACAGCACCACTGGACGCGGCGCCACCAGCGGCGGCGAGGCCGTAGTATTGAGGATTGACCTCATGCGCCGCAGCCATGACCTGGGCGCTGCCCCAAGTCTGATCGAGGCGGATATTGCCGACGATATCGGGCGACTGGATGCCGCCATAGCCAGTGGTTTGGGCGCCAGGAACAGCGATTCCGCCGGCAACCAAGGTCGTTCCGATCACGCCGACGATCTGGGTCGCGCGGCGCTCTTCGGCGGAGATTGACGCCGACAAGCCGTTGCCGAGCTGCGCGGTGTAGGCCCACAACCACCAGCCCGCGTCACCGGTATCTTCACTTATCATATAAGCCCGGTAGCCGACGGCTGCCGCGCTATAGAAGTCGTAGAACGACTGGGTGACACCAGCCGTGATGCCCGCCCACTGGATGAAGGCGCGGTTGAAGCCCAGAATAGACGGCACGAGTGCCGCGCCGGTATCGCTGGTGGCAATGCCGACGGCGACATAGGCGCGTGCGGTGCCCCAGGCGGTTTGCTCGCGCGCATCCGCGGTGATGTAAGCGCGGGCGCGCATGAACCATTCGTTTGTGAGGCGGTTATTCAGGTCGGCCGTCTGCGGCCCCGGGCCAGAGCTACCGTTGCTGTGATAGGTCGTTTCCGCCCGCGCATAGCCACCGACCTTCAAGCAGATATCGGTGCCCGGCATGTAATAGAACCCTGCGCCATAGAGGCTACAAACCTTCACGTATTCGACTGGTTTGGCCTTGACGGGAAGATCAGCTGCCTGCCCAGCAGTAACCGCAACCAATCCGGCGGCGGTGCCGAGGAGGAGGCTTTTCACCATCTTCATCTTGAACCTCCAATTGTTTGCCGTGGGAGGGTTCCGTCTTAGCCGGGTGCTTCCACCCCTCGAAGGCCCCCTTCAGTCCCCAAAACCGCCCGGTCTTCCACTCCCCGAAAACACCGGACGAATCGACTTAGGGTTCCCCCCTCCGTCGCACTGTCACCTTAGCCGACGGGTTCCGAGGCGCAACGAAGAACTGCCCCGCCCACAGGTTGGATTGAACGATTTCAGGAAGGTGTTGCGTAAAAAACACGCAACGGCCACTTCTCACCGCCAGAATTAGCTTTGTGCTACCTGAATATTATTAAATAATATCAATAACTTATAACTATATCCTGGGCTACGGCGTTTTGGCGGCACTACGCGGTGCATTCCCCGGCACAGGACTGCGCTTGGTACCGAGTACACGCGCAGACGATGATTTCTCGCGGTGCGGCCGGCGCCGGAATCATCGGTCAATAGCGGGTTTTAGCTTCCAAGTTGACTCAGTTCACACTCTTATCTGTTGCTCGTGCATGTATCTATTGCTCGCGCACGCACGCGCTAACTTTTTTCCGAGTCCGCTCAAATCCGCTGTCCGTCATTTGGACGATTCGAAATGCTGACATGAAAACGCTGCAGCTGTTTGCGGCCGGTAGCAAAGCTCACTTCCAATTCGAAACGATCGTCGCTCTTGAGATCGTGGCTGGCGCGATAGAACGCCGACGAAAGCCGGCACTTCGACCGCCAAACACTGCTTGACATTAGTCGCTTTGAGCATCGCGCGACGCACGGTGACGGTGCCGTGTTCGGGCGCAACGGCGAGCCGTATCGCCGGCAACGGACCGGCCGTGCAATCGGGGCGAATGCTGCTGTAGACGCCGACACGCATCTCGCGCCCCGGCGCAGCCGTGATTTCCCGATCTATGGAGTTGCCTTGGCTGTAAACAGCGGTCGCGCAGACGCAGAGCAATAAAGTGACCACGAGCCCGGCGAGTATTTTCTTTGGCGATTGCGCCATCGTTTTTCTACCGCTGAAGGAGTGGAGACTGGCTATTTACCGATCGTGGCAGGAATTGGCGGAGAGGGAGGGATTCGAACCCATAGCGCTCGCACAGCGAGCGCATTCAAAATTAAATCGAGGGTTCGATATCCATCCCAAGCTATTTACCGATCGCGACAGGAATTGGCGGAGAGGGAGGGATTCGAACCCTCGATACGGCTTTAGACCGTATAACGGTTTAGCAAACCGCCGCCTTCAGCCACTCGGCCACCTCTCCAGTGTAAAAGGCTTATTTAGCAGCGTTTCTCGCTCTCAGGGCAACACATAGGAGCCCGAGCGCGAAAAGTATAGCGGCGCGGCAGGACACAATCATCCTTTAGTTCTTTTTCGCCACGCTCGATCCTGGTCCCGCAGAAGTTCGCGACCGCGCGGGGTAAATGAAGCGCGTTTGTCCGGCGCTTTGATCATGTTGGGTTTGATGATCGTGCGCGGACCCTGATCGACGCGGTGCATCATTGGCTTGAACGAACGGCGCTGGAAAAATTCATCAGTGGCTTTGCGTGAGCCGCGGCACCAGCCGTAATCGTCAATGATCAGCACTCCGTGGGGAGCGAGCAGTTCATATAGATGCTCCAGCTCATGAAGAGTCGATTTGTACCAGTCAGTATCCAACCGCAGCAAAGCAATCCGCGAAGGCACCGTTGCCGGTATGGTCTGCAAGACGTCGCCGGCGATGAAGTGCATTTGCCCTTCCGGATAACCGGTACGCAGCAAATTGGCTTTGACTCCTTCTAACGTGTCGCCGAAACCCATCACCCCGCCTAGTCTGGCGACCTCCTTCCAGCGTGGCTGGTACGCGATGTTGTCGAAATCGATGTCGATTTCGCTCGGCTCGGTCATGCCGGCAAACGTGTCGTAGAGATAAAGGTCGCGGTTGCGGTCGCCGAAATAATCCAGGGCATAGGCGGCCAGCATCATCGAGCCGCCGCGCCAAACGCCACATTCGACGATATCGCCGGGAATATCGTTTTGGCAGATGTATTTGATGGCTTGGAACAAGGCGTAGGTCGTCTCCAGGCCATCACGAACGGTCATCGTGTAAGGCGCAACCTTGTCGAAAATTTCGGCGTAGGCTCGATCGTCCGGAATCTCCTCAGGCAATATGTCTTTGTAGGCCTTGATCGGTCGCGGGTCGGTTTTCGACATCTGGGCAAAATAACATTCCGGGATATTTGGAGTAACCCAGAAAACCTGTTCACGTGAGTAATTGTGCGGCTTCTCAATCGCGCCGGACGTGATGCTTATAGTGCCGCTTGAGCGGAACGGCCACCGCCGCCGGACCCGGCCCGTAGGGATTGAGGTTACAAAATCCGCGATTGCCGGCGATCACGTTCGGCACGCATTCCTCGACCGTGCGATATTGGCAATCCCAGTATACGTCACCGCGGCCCAGCGCTGTGACTGCACACCAGGGCGCATCGCCGAATGCAAAGCTCGCCGGAACGCGAAACGCCGCGACGGCGGCAGCTGTGGCAGCAGTCGCAATGAGAAGCCTGGTCCTGGTTTTCATTGTGTCCTCGCTGATTTCGAGATTCCATCTAGGTTGCCCTAGTCGCGAAAGCAACGCGAGATGAAACCGGACAGTTCCCATTGCAACCGAGCGGCGCGATGCGCGCAGGGCCAAGCGATCGCCGATGGTTAGCGCTGTTCATCCCGGCCACCATGCGCGCGCGCAACTGCGGCTGTACGACGATTTCCGCCCAGCCCGAACTCATTTCCGGCGACATTTTGTTGCTGAGCAGGCCGCGATATGGCGCGGCCACCAAGTGAGCTGAAACTCGGCAAGCCAAAACTAGGCAACCCAAAACTAGGCAACCCCGGTCGCCTCCATTATGGTGCCGCCCCCGGATAATGCAGAGCGAGGTGGTCCATGACAAAGGTTCGCACAACGGCAGCCGCTATGTGGCTTGCGGCGGCATTTATCGTTGCCGTCAATCCGGGCGGGCCGGCCTTCGCCGCCGATGCCATCGGCACGTGGTACACGGGTGACAAAGAGAGCCAAGTCCGCATCGTCAATTGCGGCGGCGCGCTGTGCGGCAGTCTCATATGGCTCAAGGAACCGAACGATCCGGCGACCGGACGACCGAAAACCGACAAGAATAATGTCGATGCGAGCAAGCAAAGCCGACCGCTCTTGGGAGCGCCGATCGTGCTCGGAATGAAGCCGAGTGGGCCCGGCCAATGGTCCGGCGACGTCTACAATGCGTCCGACGGCAAGACTTACAGCGGCTCATTGACGCTGACCGGCCCGAATAGTGCTGATCTCAAAGGCTGCGTCCTTAGCATCCTCTGCAAGACGCAGACCTGGACGCGCGCGAACTGATCGGGACATTCGTCCCAGATCCGAGTTTCTCGGCTCCCAGTTCCTGACCGCGAACCTCATCGCGCGCGCTGTCCGAATAGGACCGCGCGCACCTTCGGATCGCGCATGTCCACTGCCGAGGCCGCCGGAATACGGATGGCGAAGGCGCGCTTGACCGCGTCGCGGGCGCGGACGGTCTCGAACCAACGTCTTAGGCGGGGAAATTGCGCTAAGTCCTGGCCCTGCCGCTCGGCGAGGCGCACCCAACCGATGCAGGCGATATCGGCGATGGAATAGCGCCCAGCCAGGAATTCATGATTGGCCAGCCGCAAATTCATCACGCCGTAAAGCCGATTGACCTCGTCGGTATAGCGGGCAATCGCATAGGCGATCTGTCTGGGAGCGTAGCGGCGGAAATGAACGGCTTGGCCGGCCATCGGGCCGAGCCCGCTCATCTGCCAAAACAGCCATTCCTCGACGGCAACCCTCTCGCGCTCTTCTTTGGGATAGAATTTGCCCGTCTTGCGGCCGAGATATTGCAGGATCGCGCCTGACTCGAAGACCGAGATCGGGTGCCCGTTAGGGCCGGCGGGATCGACGATTGCCGGCATGCGGTTGTTCGGCGAGATCGCGAGAAACTGTGGCGTGAATTGTTCGCCTTTTGAAATATCCACCGGACGCACCACATAGGGCAGCCCGCACTCCTCAAGCATGATCGAGATTTTCCAACCGTTCGGCGTCGGCCAATAATAAAGCTCGATCGGCTGAGCGCGGCGGGCACGTTGCCAGCCAGCGCGACGATTGGTTTGTTTTCTCGACTTGCGAACAGCAGCCATCATGAGATGTTCCCGGTGTCATGGAAGGAGATAAGTCTTCCAGGATCGCGGCCAACCGCAAGAGCTCTAGCGAGGCGGCGACAGGGGCTTGATCTGGGAGTTCGTCCTAAAGCGCTCCTAGCCGGAGCGCGCCGAGACAGAGCATGCCTCCAACAAAAAATCGGCGCCGTGATCCACGACGCCGATATAGTTTCGGGAGGATACTGCCAACACACCGAGGGCTTCGGCGAGATGGCTGAGGAGGAGAACCGCTGACGCGTAGGCCAGCAGATTTCAAATATCCAGCTTCTCCCCTTTTGCTTTCGCGCTCAGCGAGCCCGAGTTACGAAGCTCGCACCCGCATCCCGCCGGCGCCCCCCGTTGCCCACCTGAGCCGGCCTGTCGTGGCAGACAATCGATCAACCTCGACGCCGGCCGGCCCGTGTGACGCGATCTTCAACACATGCGATGCCGAAGACCGGTTGCGATTTTGACTACTTCTTCTTCCGACGCTTCGTGGTCTTCTTTGCCGCTTTCTTCGCTTTTCTCTTCTTCGCCATTGCTGCCCTCCTAGCCTGAGTGTGGATGGCGATCTCGGTGCAGTGCAGTCGCGAATCGATCCGCACTGCAACCGGATTACTACAGCGGGAGAAAAATAACAGTGACTCCGCTTAATTTTGTGTGTAAGCGCCGCCGCCCTCAGCAATTTCGATCGGTGACGGCGCATCGAAGCGCGGCGCGGCGTGCAAGCATTCTCGCGTTCCGAAAATTTCTGCGAATGTTTGCGTAAAACGCAAAAATGCCGATGAAATCGTGGTTTTCGCGCGTCGCGCAACATTGCTCGCGCGCACACGCGACACGAAGCACAGCACGCGTGTCATGGTTAACCGGCACTCAATGAGATGCGCGGCGGCGGCTCCTGTTGCGGCAAAAAAATTGTGCACCGCTCGGTCTCGGCAGCACGTTTTCGGTGCTCAAACGGCGCAAAACGGGCGAATCAGTGCGCAACTGATTCGCCAACGAGCCATCGAACGGTGCCGCTGCACCCCACCGGAACATCTTTTTCGTTCTGGCTCGTGCCGCAACTTCGCCTCGCGCCGAGCGCAGCGGAACTTCACGTCCGCGCAGCGTCGTGAATGCACGCGCTCTCCAGTTCACGCCTCGAGCCGTTTCTTCAGAAGCGCGTTGACGGTCTGCGGATTGGCTTTGCCGCCAGAGGCTTTCATCACTTGGCCGACGAACCAGCCGATCGCCTTTGGATTGGCTTTCGCATCGGCGACCTTGTCCGGGTTATTGGCGACAATCTCATCGACAAGTTTTTCCAGCGCACCGACATCACTCACCTGCTTCAAGCCGCGCCGTTCGACAATGTCACGCGGATCGCCGCCTTCGCTCCAAATGATCGTGAGCACGTCCTTCGCGACTTTACTCGAAATCACCTCCTGGGCCACCATCTGCAGGATCGCGGCATTTGCTTGTGGCGTTAGCGGGCCGGTTGTAATTGTCAGGCCCTCCTTGTTGAGCCGGCCGAAATATTCGTTGATCAGCCAATTGGCTGCGGCCTTGGCATCGGCTCCGGCCGCCACCATGGCTTCAAAGTATTCCGCAGTCTCGCGTTCGGCCACGAGAACGCCGGCGTCATAGGGCGACAATGCGTAGTCGCGTATGAAGCGGGCTTTCTTCTCGTCCGGGAGCTCCGGCAAGCCCTTCTGCAGTTCGGCGATAAGCGAGGGTGCCAATTCGAGCGGCAATAAATCGGGATCGGGGAAGTAGCGGTAATCATGCGCCTCCTCCTTGGTGCGCATGGAACGCGTCTCGCCTTTGAGCGGATCGAACAGTCGTGTCTCCTGCTCGATCTTGCCGCCGTCCTCCAGTACCTCGATCTGCCGCCGCGCCTCATGCTCGATTGCCTGGCCGATAAAGCGGATCGAGTTGAGGTTCTTGATTTCACAGCGTGTGCCGAGCGCCGCGCCAGGCTTGCGCACCGAAACATTGACGTCGGCACGCAGGTTGCCCTTTTCCATGTCGCCATCGCAGGTGCCGAGATAGCGCAACACCGAGCGCAATTTGCGCAGGAATGCCATTGACGCTTCGGCGGAGCGCAGGTCGGGCTTGGTCACGATTTCCATAAGCGCAACGCCCGAGCGGTTGAGGTCGACAAGCGACGTATCCGGGTTCTGTTCGTGCAGCAATTTGCCGGCATCCTGCTCAAGATGCAGGCGCTCGATGCCAACCCGTGCCGTCTCGCCGTCGGCCAGGTCGACGATGACTTCGCCTTCGCCGACAATCGGCGACTTGTATTGGCTGATCTGATAGCCCTGCGGCAGATCGGGGTAGAAATAATTCTTCCGGTCGAACACCGACTTGAGATTAATCTGCGCCTTGAGGCCGAGCCCGGTCCGAACCGCTTGGCGCACGCACTCGGCGTTGAGCACCGGCAGCATTCCGGGCATGGCAGCGTCGACCAGCGCGACATGCGCGTTCGCCTCCCCGCCGAATTCGGTGGAAGCGCCTGAGAACAGCTTGGCCTGGGAATTGACCTGGGCATGGACTTCGATGCCGATCACGACTTCCCAATCGCCGGTCGAGCCCCGGATAAGCTTGGATCTTTGTGCGGGAGCGTCCATTACGCGCCGGACCTGATTGCTTTGGCGGTCCCGTTACGCGCTTCGCGCGTGCGCGGCAAGCCCCGCTCCTGCTGCGAGGCTAGCGACAGGTGGTTCGATCAGGCGGAGGTTAGCCGGCGCACTTCGCCGAGCAGAACGGGCCGAAGCAGGGCAGCACCTGGTTCATTGCACCGTTGACGCAAAGCTGCTGACCGCACCAATTCGTCTGCGGGTTGCACTGATACGAACAAATCGTGCCGGTGTTCACCGCCTTTTTCTCAAAGGCACAAGCGCCGGGCGGCAGTTTCATCGTGTGCTTCATCGCCTTGGCTGAAGCGGCTGAGAGGCCCAACGGCATCGTCACTGCAAGCGCCACGGCAAGGCCAAATATAAAGGCTTTGGCAATCCATATAGTCCGCATGATCGTCCCCCAATTCCTCGACGCATTGATCTTAGCTTGTGAATAAATCGACGCAAGAGATGTGGCAAGAGATTGGACGTCTGGCTTGACCCGCCGTCGGTTTGGTGAACGCCGGACACTACACGCAATAAATCCAGAGGTCGATCGAGTGCGGCTAGCCTTCCTCGCGCCAAAGGCCAAGTGCTTCTTGCGCCGGGCGGTCCGAAATCGAGAACAGTACAGTCTCCTTCGCCGCGCTATGCGCGTAGCGCTTCCATGGCGGCACGACAAAAACGTCATTGGGCCGCCATTCCAGGATCGTGCCGTCGACGTTGGTTGAGCCGCCGCCTTCGACGCAGACAAAGATGGTCCCGTCGGTCGAACGGTACCGCGCGCCCTTAAAGCCCTTGGGCAACATCGACAGACAGGCACCCATGGTTGGCAGCACGGGCCCGCCGGTGACCGGATTGGCATATCGCACGCGCGCGCCATGATGCTTATCGATATTGCCCGCTCGCATCATGCGTTCGACGATCGGCCGCGTGCGTGCGTATGTGTAATTGATAACAGGCGTTTTACTGGTGACGGCCGTGCCGTCGGGGAGTACGCCCGAGCCATAAAAGCTCAGTGAATCGCCATCTTGCCGCTGGGTTGCCTGAGTCGGCTCATCGAAGTCCTCGGCAAACGAGGCTTCGAAGAAATTCACGGCCGGAACGTCAAGCACGTCGAGCCACAGCATCGGCTTATCGGAAGTGTTGCCGTGATCATGCGGCGCCCAATTCGCGGTGATGACAAAATCGCCGGGCGCCATGAACGCCTTTTCGCCTTCGACCGCGGTGTAGGCGCCCTCCCCGTCCAGCACGAAGCGGATCGCCGCCGCGGCGTGCCGATGCGCCGGCGCAACCTCACCCGGCAGGATCATCTGGATTCCAGCGAACAGCGTATTGGTGACACGGGATTCGCCGCGCAGCGATGGATTTTCCAGAATCAAAACTCGGCGCTTGGCTTCCTCGGCACTAATCAAATTGCCGGATTCCAAAACCAGCGCTTTGACTTCATCGAAGTGCCAGATCGCCGGCCGGCAGCGTGACACGGGCTCGTCCGTGACGATGGAGTCCATGACTTTCCAGAGCGGCCGCATATCGTGTTTGGCGATGCGGTCGTAATAGGCTTGCCGGACCGCTTCGATATTGTGTTTCGGGCTCGGTTTGCCGTTACCGGATTTTTTGGTGGCGGCGACCGCCATGGCGTCCTCCTCGGGCATCACATTTAACTGGCAATATAATGAAACCGTATGGCCGAGGGTAGCGCGACGCTGGCGTGAACTTGCAACCCACCCCCTCGGGACCGGAAGTGCTTATCGTTCCGGCATTACGTATTCACGTTGCCGCCGTCCACGGCGATGGTCTGCCCGGTAATGAAATCGCTGTCCGCGCTCGCCAGAAACACTAGGGCGCCAAGCAAATCCTGCGGATGTTCGTCGCGTTTAAGGGCGCGGGCGGCCACCGCGCGCGAGCGCGCCGTCTCCACGTGGCCGGGATTTTCGGCCATCACCGTTTCGCTCATGGTGAAGCCGGGGGCGAGCGTATTGACCCGGATGCCGTGCTCGCCGAGCTCCCGCGACAGCGCCCGGGTCATCGCCATGATGCCGCCCTTCGAGGTGACGTAATGCAACATCGAGGGAATGCCGCGATAGGCGGTGCCGGAACCGATATTGATAATCTTGCCGTAGCCCTGCGCGCTCATTTGCGGCACCACATGCTTCACCAAGAGAAACGGTCCGCGCAAATTGATCGCCATCACGCGGTCCCACAGATCGACTTCGATTGCGGTGCATTTGGTTTCCTGGAGCGGCGCGAACAGCGCGGCATTGTTGACAAGAATGTCGATCTTGCCGAAGCGCTCCATGGTTTTGGCGACCAGCGCCTTCACCGCGCCTTCATCGCTGACATCGGTGACCGAGCTCTCGACCGAATTGGCGCCATGCTCGCGGGCGAGCGCCGCCGCAACCTCGCTGCCGTCGGCGATGTCGGCGATCATCAGGCGCGCGCCTTCGGCGGCGAGCGCGCGTGCATAGTGGCGGCCGATCCCTTTGGCGCCGCCGGTCAGGATTGCCACGCGGCCGTCGAGACGCGCCATTGCTCCGTTTCCTCCCGCAGCCTGCGGTGGATTGATCGTTTCAGCTTTTGCCGCCGTGCTGCTCGATGAACTTGGCAAAGGCGGCGAGCTGCTGCTTGATGAAGCCCACGGCCTGCTCGTCCTTAAGCTGCCCGGTTTTTTCGTCGAATTTTTGCATAGCCCCGCCAATGAAGACTTCCGGCTTGTTCATCGTCAGCGCGTCGAGGAAAATCATGCAGCGACGCAGGTCGTATTGCATGCGCCCGCCGCCCAAAATACCGGCAGACGCCGAGATCATCATGACCGGTTTATTGGCGAAAGGCTGGTTCGGCAGCCGCGACACCCAGTCGATCGCGTTCTTCAAGCCGCCCGGGATCGAATAATTGTATTCCGGGCTCACGAAAATCACGCCGTCGGCGGCGCGAATGGCGTCGGCGAGCGTTTGCACCGGCGCCGGAAAACCGGACGAGTTTTGTATGTCGGCATTATAGAGCGGAAATTCGGAGAATGGCGGCGCCTCGGAAATCTTCAAGTTCGCCGGCGCCCAACTAGGCAGCAGGTTCATGACCATGCGGTTATACGAACCTTTGCGCAGGCTGCCGCAAATGGTGATGACGTTCAATGCTTTATCCGCCATGGCACAATCCTTTTCTTGCTATGAGTGCAACCGCTAAGTGGTGGCGCGTTTGATGCAACGTTCTTGTTTATACCGTTTTGCTCTCACGTACTCGGAGAATTCAATAAGGACGGAGCGGCGATCTCCTTCCAGCTGTGTAAGGGCGCCTTGAGCTCGCCAAGCCGAAGCATGAAATCGGCCATGGTCTGGACGCCGTAGAGCGGACTACCGAATTCATCCCTGACATCGCGGACCACTGACTCCATCGCGGCGCCGCTGAGCGTCGCGGACGGTTCGTGCGTCAAGTAGATTTGCGCCGCGCGTTTTGGATCATCGCGAATGAGGCGCGCCGCTTCATCGAGCGCTTTCGCGACTATTTCCGCCACCCGCGGCTGCGAGTCGACGTAAGAACGGCGCGCTCCGAGGATCAGGAATGACGACTTGCCGTTCATGATATCGGTTGAGTTCGCCATGACATGGACGTTTGCGGCGCGCAGCGCGATCTGGGTGAACGGCGGCGAAGAAAAATACGCGGTCGCCTGCCCGGTATTCTCGGCAAGCGCGGCGATCGCCTGCGCATGCGAGAGCGTAATGATCTGGCCGCGCAAATGGTCGAATTTGCCGAAGGTCTTTTCCGATTGCATTTCCAACAAATACATTTGCGGTGACGTCAACGTCGGTATGGCAATGCGGTCGGCACTCTTGAGATCGGCGATTGAGCGCTCATCCGCGCGATTGCTCAGGAGCACAAGAGGCACAGAGCTAATCCCGGACACGGCGAGAATCTGGCGCGGCTTCTCCTTCGTCTGCTGCCAGGCGGCGAGCAATGGGGCGGTACCGAACGGACCCATATCGATGAGACCGCCGGCGATGGCGGCACGCAGCTCGCCGCTATCTGCAAAGCGTTGAAATTTCGCCTGCAGGTCGAGATGTGCGGCCTTAGCCTGCTTTTCGATGAGCTTGAGGTCTTCGCAAACGTAAAGCGGCAGGAATGCGAAGCCAAAGCCCATCCCGATCTTGACTTGCTCCTGCGCAAGCGCGGGCGCAAGCCCCGCACACAACGCCAGAAACGCGGTAAACCAACGCAGCAAATCGAGCCTCAACCGGCTTTCTCATCGGCGATCGGATTACGCAGAATTCCGACCTGCTCGATCTCGACTTCGACGGTGTCGCCGCTCTTCATCCAGACCGGAGGCT
>Ga0193751_1000554_pt1 | contig 28565 bp, 29 predicted proteins | sample L1c2metaG_FD_143050 | JGI IMG/M metagenome (GOLD analysis project Ga0193751, IMG submission 143050) | Soil microbial communities from a riparian zone of the East river system, Colorado, United States - L1c2 | ecosystem: Environmental > Terrestrial > Soil > Riparian zone | place: USA: East River... | reverse complement strand
ACGACGAGCCACTGGCCTCGCTTGACCCGCTCGCCCGGCGCGAGTTCCTGCACGTGGTAACCGATGCGGTCCGTGGTGACGGCGCAACAGCCCTTCTGTCAAGCCACATCGTGACCGACGTCGAGCAGGCGTGCGACCGGCTGATCGTGCTCGGTATCGGCCGTGTGCTGCTGCACGAATCGGTGGCCGTCGCCCTGGCCGCGCACGCCATCTCGCTCACCGAGCGCCCGGATGCCGTTGCCTCGTTCGCCGCGGCCGACGGCTCGCGCATGTCTCTTGTCCGCGGCGAAGGCGACCGCCCGGCGACGCTGGAGGAAGTCGTGCTCGGCTATCTCGCCTCGGCCCGCTCAAGCGCAGTGGCCGCATGATCGCGGCAGTGCGCCTCGCGTGGCGCCTCCAGCGCTGGGAGCTTGCCTTCCTGATCGGCGGCTCGCTCTTGCTGGCCGCAGCTGCGGCGCTCGTCGCCTGGCAGACGACGGTGACCGTCAATGGCCTCGACGCCTGCCGCACGGACAGCGTCGCGCTATCCGCTTCCTGTCGATCGTTGGCCCAGTGGGACAACGTTCTGACCACCCTAAGCCCGATCATCCAGGGCGCGACCACGGTCGCGCCGTTCGTCGTCGGGGTGCTCCTCGGGGCGCCGCTCGTGTCGAGGGAGATCGAGAAGCGAACGGCGCCGATTGCGTGGTCGCTGTCACTGTCGCGCGCTCGATGGCTAGCCGGTCGGACCCTGCCGCTTCTAGTGGCGATCGCGATTGCGCTCCTCCTGCTCGGGCAAGCCAGCGAGGCGCTGATCCGCGCGGCACCGCCGGGCGAGCCGGGCTTCCGGTACTTCGCCATGCACGGGCCGCTGGTCGCCGTGCGCGCGATTGCCGTGTTCGGCATCGGCGTGCTGGTTGGCCTGCTCATGGGTCGCGTGCTGCCGGCGATCCTGGTCACCGGCCTCGTTGTGGTCGTGCTCTTCATCGGTCTCCAGCTCGTGCGCGACCAGCTCATGCGCGCTGAGGCCACCTGGGTCGACGAAGGCAGCGGCGATTTCTCGGGCGTGATCACCTACGACGCGGCCTTCATCGATGATGCCACCGGCAAGCTCGTCACCTACGACGAGGCCTCCCGCCGATTTCCGGAGGTGTTCGGGGTGGAAGGCAGCGGGGTGCCGCCGGGCATGACCCAGGTCTATCTCACGACGCCGCCGGAGCGGTATCCGCTCTTCGTCGCGAGGGAGATCGGGGCGCTTGCGATCGTCAGCGTCGTGGTGGGCGGATTGGCGCTGTGGGTCATCACGTGGCGGCGTCCGGACATCGGATGACCGTGGACCATTCAATCACGCCATCGCATGAGTAACCGACGTGGCGTTCAGGCAATGATGAAAACGACGACAGCCGTCCAGACGACACCAGAAGGACCTCATTTCGGCGGTTCGCTGTACACGGACCGAACGCGTGGGAGCTCCGACGGCGCTGCTCGATTGAGCGGGTATCCTCACATGGCATGGCCAACGTCAAGCCGCCGCCGCCATGGATGGTTCGACTCAACGTTGCCATGCTGCGGCGCGGTCTCAAGATCGGATCGCAGCATCTGCTATCAGTCCGCGGGCGCCGAAGCGGCGAGCTGCGCAGCACGCCCGTCTCGATCGCGACGGTTGAGGGGACTCGCTACATCGTGGCTGCGTTCGCGGATGCGGCTTGGGTCGGGAACGTGCGCGCAGCGGGTTCCGGGATACTCGCCCGCGGGCGGAGCGTCGAATCGGTGCGCCTTATCGAGCTGCCGGTCGAGGAGCGCGGGCCGGTCCTGCGAGCGTTTCTGCAGCAGGTTCGGGGAGGCGTCCGGTTCTTTGGATCCGCCGATCCCGATGCCGTAGCGGCTGCGGCGGATCGCTACCCGGTGTTTCGCCTCGTCTCAAACTGAGATCGATCGAATTCACCTCTATTCGGTCAGTCCCCCTAAGGGGACATAGCGGTCAACCGCGTGTGCTGCGCACGACGTCGCGTTCGTGGGCTCGAACGAGCGTCTCCACGATGAACGTGACGGCAAACGTCGAAGCGGCCGCAATGAATAGCACCAGACCAATCCTCGGCAACCCGGTCTGTTTGGCCGTCGCGCCGAAGACCAGCCACAGCGAATCGCGAAAGGCGACCGCTATCAGAACGCTGGCGCTTCCCACCACGAGGGCGTCCAAGAGGCGCCGGTTGAGGCCGGTAAGGCGTCGGCTGCGACGAACGACCCCTAGGTACGCGCCCCCAACGATCAGGAAGGCGAACATGCTGCACCAGCTGATCGCGAAGAACAGGATGAAGATTGCCCCTAATCCCTCCTCCATGCTCGCGCTGGTGGCGATGGCAGACCCAAACGCGGCGGCTGCCAAAGCCGCAGAGATCTCCGGATGCCGACGGATTGCGGTCACAAGGAGGCGATCAGCCGCCCGTATTAGCCCCTGAGCGATCGATTCGAACGGCCCGAGGCGGCGAGAAGCCCACTCGCCCAGGACTATGGCATCGGCCAGGGCATCGGGCGATGCAGCAGATTGAGGCTGACCTCGCGGACCCGGCAGCCCGACTCGCAGCGCCACGATAGACATCATGACCGTGAGAACGGTCACGAGACCTAACCAAGCAATGAGCGCCGGTGTGACCGACGACCAGCTCGGGCGGTCCGCCCCGGCGAAGACACTGGTCCAGTCCGCCAGTACGCTAAGAATGGCGACTCCAAGGATGGCCCGGCTGCCGCGCAGCAAGTCGATCGCCCGGCTCCACGGCAGCGGCTCAGCCCTCCGGCACAGCGGCAGGCGCACGGCGCAGACGGCGGCCAGGATCGGCACGAAGAAGATTGCCGACGAGGTCACGACGTCGTAGGGGTCGTTCGCCCAGGGGGCGTGGTTGCCGAGTGCGGGAATCTCCTTCACGCCGAAGGCGAACGCTTCGTACACCACCGCGGCGAGCAGGGTGCCTAGCACCGCCCGTCCGATTCTCGGTCGTCGCGTATCGCCAACCGCAAGAACGCCACTCGCGGTTCCCCCGGCGTGCGCGGCTACCAGCACCAACGGCTTCATGTCGAACGGATCTCCTCGGGCCCTCCGGGAATGATATTGCTGATCGGTAGACGGGGAGCCGAAACGACCTCGTTTTGGGTCGGCCCTACTGGGGCCGGCGCCCGCCATTGCGCGGATGCCGGCGATCTACGCGTTGCTCCTCGTCGGGGCCGCCTTCGTCATCTATCGCTGGCTGCGCAGCCGCAGCGCCCAAGAGCGATCGGGCTTGCAGAGCTAGTTCCGGGCGATCTCATCGGCTCTGGCGATCAGGCGATCAGGCGTCACATATGTGCTGAGCGCATAGCGCAAGTAGCGGATGCGCTGCTCGCGACTCATACGCGTCGCCCAGCGCTGATGATATTTCTGGCCGATCCCGTACGCGTATTGATAGGAGCGCAGGAGCGGATGGCGCGGCCAGGTCGCCAGGTTGCGGCGAGCGTAGGCCTCAACAGTGAACGGATTGGTCAGCATCGAGGCCAGCAGCTCATCGTGCGGCGACCCCATATTGATGAGGACGTGCGCATTGTTGTTGAGGTAGTCCCTCAGCAGGCGCTGCTCACGGGATAGCACGCCGTACGGCGAGAGGGGCACGTCCTCCTCGAAGAAATGGCCGAGCGCATTCGCGCTCCCCTCGTCCATGAAGGCCTGGGGATCGTGGACGGTCGTGATCCCGAGGAACGGATCCAGCTCTCCAGCCTGGATCCGGCGTGCCACCAGCGTGGCATGCAGGAAGTGGCCGCAGACCTCGTGCAGCATCACGAACTCCAGGTCTCCACTTCGCCAGTGGTTGGCCTCATGGAAATTGAGGCGCAGCAGTAGGTCGTCCCGGCCGCCTGAGGCCCATGCAACCCAGTACGCATCCGCGATGTCCGCCTCGGTACGGAATGGGATTCGGATGTCTCCAAATCCCAGGAGCTGCTGGATGGCCGGAATGAAACGTTCGGCTGCGCTGGCAGACTCATCGAGGGCGGCAGCCTGGTCGAGGCCGATGCTGTCATTGAAGGCAGAGAAGCTGACCGGATCGGGCCGCTCGCCCGCGAGTTGGACGCCGAAGTCTCGAAGCAGCGACAGGACCACCTGGCGCTGTGCCGCAACCTGCTGGCCGGAAACGAGCTCCGGAGTCTTGCCGAGCATGCCACGCACGTGCTCGTAGAACTCCAGTTGCTCCCCGGCTAGGCAGCGAAGATAGGTCAATGAGGCATTCAGCTTGGCGAAGATGAATTCCCCAACCTCGTCGGTCTGATCGACAGTGCCTCGCAGCTCCTCGATCCTGGCCCTGACCTCGCCGCGGCTTGAGAAGCGCTCCTCGTCAGCGATGTCAGGAACCAGGTCGAAGTCGATGACCGAGGCTCGCGACTCCGCCGGCAGGCTCTCCTCGAGGGCGTGCCAGCCCCGATACACGGCAATCGCAGAACGCGAGTCGAAGGTCATTGAGAGCTGTAGCGTACGTCGCGCCATCGCGGGCTGATTGACGGTGTGGACACGCGGTGCCACCCTCGCCGCAACTGAACGATTCATCGCCTGGTACTGGAGGTCCCCGACCGTGCGAAGGGCTCCCGAACTATACGAATCCGGTTCGACCTAACGTGGGAGGATCATCGTACCGCCGACGGATTCGCACGCGACGCATTGGCCGCGGTTAGCGATTCGTCGATAACCTCCTGGATGCGTTTGAGGACAACACGCCGGTCCGTCTACGCAAGCCGCCGCCAGCCATTAATAGCCCGATCACGTCCTCTGTCGGACTCCAGTTGCGGGCTCCGCCCAGGACTCCTCACCAACTCAGTGTCCGTCGAAAGGACCTCCTTCTGATCGGCTCGCTGGCATCACTGGGCCGAGCACGAATCGGATGACACGAAGAGGCTCCCTTTTCCGGCGTGGCCGAGGGCCCGCGACAGCGTGCCGCCATGGGACCAGCTCGCGAGCCACGTATCGAGGCTAAGGTGGACAAGGCGTGGAGCGGCCCGCTACGTGCGCTTCCAGCAGGCTCCTAGCCGCTCACGGACCGCGCTGCTTGCGTGCCCGTCCTTTGCCTTGCACGTTCACGTCGCCGGCTTTCGGGCGGTGAACATGACGTTGAAGCGCAGCACCGAGTACCAGATGCGCTCGATCTCGAAGTCTTTGAGCATTGCGGCCACCTGGCCCGGCCGGTAATGGTTGTGAAACGGCTCATCGCCGGGGCAGGTGCTTGAAAGAAAGCGCAAACGCCAGACTAGCGACGGCGCCGGCACCGATCCAATCAGGAAACCGCCCGGGCGCAGCACGCGGTGGAACTCGGACAAGGCCCGGCTGGGATATGGAACGTGCTCCAGGACCTCGGTGCAGACAACCGTGCCGAAGGTCGAGTCCGGGAAGGGAAGCGCTTCAACGTCGCCCTCCACAACGGTGTGATTGGGGAGCCGATCGCGCGCAAGCGCAACGTTGCGGGGGTTGAGGTCAATGCCGGTGCTGCCGCGCGGCATTCCTGCGAGGTTCAGGCCGGTTCCACACCCGGCGTCGAGGATCGGGGGGACGCCAAGCCCGGCGATCAGCTTCTTGACGACCCTGCGTCGATTGCGATGAAAGATAGCTTCGGGGCCCCGCCAATGATCGGCGACATCTACCCAGTCATATGTCTCGATGTGGCGGTAGTAATCGCGAACCCACTCCGCCCATTCCGCCTCGGAGGAGAAGCGGCCCGAGTGCTCCGCGCCGTCATGCTCATCCCGCATTTCGTTCCCTCAGCAACCCGGGCCTGAGGCTATCAGACCCGCGTATTGCTGGGGGCGATGCGCGATCCCTGGGCGAACGGGGGCACGTGAGATCGGCCTTGTGAGGGCTGTCTCAGTGCCTGTGAGCAAGCTCGCCTCCGGGCATGTTCCAGGTGTAGCCTGTTGACCATGGCACCGTTCACGCGGAGCGAGCGCTGCGACGCTCGCTCCACGGGCCTGCCAATCCGCCCGTCGCACATGGCCATGACGCCGGAGCCACGCTGGTTCCTGATGGTGAACACCTCGTGAATGGCATCGCGTTTGCGGATCTGGCGCCGGTCGCGGCCTCGGTCGGCTAGTTGGAGACCTCGCTCAGGGCCGCCATCATTGCCCGACGCCCGCGGCGGCTTGCCGGGGAGTCCGTGATTAGGTGCCTCGGGCCGCTCCTGCCAGCTGTCGTTGGGCTCGCAGTCTTCCTTCTTCTTGCCGTCTTCTGTTCGGCGGAACCAGCCTCTGGCGTCACAGGAAGCCGCAGCCCTTTCTCCGACGAAGGGTTCAGCCTGCTTAACGCACGGAACTTCGCTGTGCTCGGGCACTGGTCCATCGACGACTGGAACCTCCACCTCGTCTCCGTGCCGTACTCGCTGATCCACGCAGCGGTCTTCGTACTGGTGGGTCCGGGCATCATCCAGGCCCGTCTCGTGGAGATCGTCGTCACCGCATTGACAACGGCCCTCGTCGTCCTGGGCCTCAGCCGCGCCGTAGGCCCTGGGCCCGCCACCATCGGCGGCCTCGCCTTTGGCACCTCCGCGCTCGTCCTCTACTACGGTCGTCTTGCGCTGCTCGAGCCGCTCGTTGCACTGGGGCTTACGGCGTGCGCGGTATTCCTGACTACCGGCAGTGACCGGCGGCCGGTCGTCGCCGGAATCCTTGCCGGAGCTGGCCTCGCCGTTGCAATCGGTACCAAGCTCCTGGCAATGCCGTCGGGTGGCGGGCTGCTCCTCGCCGCGGCCCTCATGAGCTGGGACCGCCCGCCGGCACGTATCCGTTTCGTCTCCGCCGTCGCGACCTCCATCGTTGCCGCGTTGGCCTGGCTGGTCGTCGTAGGTCTTCCCCATGGAGCACAGGTGGCGGCCCACCTGGCGCCGTGTCGAGGGCGGTCCAGTACGCAACCCACAGCGACGGCGCGCTAACCTTCGGTGCACCACTTTTCGCCGGTGGCGCCGTCGGCGCCATTCTTGGGCTGCGTTCGTGGGGGAGGCTTGCACCAGCTGCCCGAGCGCTGCTCGTCGTCGCCATCGGCTGGTTTGTCGCTGGATTCGTGCCGCTCACCATTGTCCCGTATGCCCCAAACCGATACGTCCTGCCATCCCTGCCACCGCTGGCACTCATGATCGGGATCGGCCTGCAGACCGTGTTCAGCTGGGAATCGTCCAAACGGCGCGCGTTCCGTGCGGTCCAGATCGTCGCGATCACGATCGCGGTGTGCGCCCCCGGGCTGCTCAGCTACGCGCTCTGGATGGCCCGTGCGCCCACGACCTTACCGGCGATACAAGCGCAGGTCGCCGCGGCTGTACCCGGCGACGCTACGGTAGCCGGCGGCTTGGCGCCGCTTCTTGCCATGCGGACGACTGGGCCGGTTCTCTTCAGCCTCTTCGGCATCAACCAGGGCGACCTGTACGCGGAGAAGGGAGTCCGATGGGTCGTTGTCGGCCGCCAGGCACCGACCTGGGCTGCGCGGCACCCCGACGCATGGGCTAACCGACGCCTTATCCTCAGCACAACCTGGGGAGGAAACCGGGTGGAGCTCTACCGGCTTCCTTGACTGCCTGGCGCCAGAGGCTTAGCTGCTCCCCACGCCCGTCCACGACTTCCCCGCCGTAACCATGGCGCAGGTGGCGAACGACGCCGCCCGTGATCGAGTCCGTCAGGCAGTCGATGGGGCATTTCTACCCGGCAGTCCGTGCCTTCCGCGACTTCCTCACCGATGAGTACGAGCCGGTGGCCCGGCCGGAACCCGGCTCCATCTCGGCGTCGATGGGCTCGACCGCCTACGAGCTCGCCATCCGCCTGCAGATCATGTGCCTGCCGTGGGCGGACGAGATTCATCGTTTCGGGCTGGAGGCGGTCGAGCCCATCGACGCCGAGATGGACGAGCTCGCCGGCCGGTTAGGCCATATCGACGAGCTGGCCCTTCAACAGGAACTGGCCGTGGTGCCGCGACTCTGGGCCGCCGACCGCCAGCCGGTCGACCATTACCTTGACCCCGGGAACTATCCGGCGAAGTTCCAGACCTACCAGTAGCAACGCTGGTAGCAACAGGGGCGGATATCCCCGCTCATTGGCTCCTGCTGATGGGCTACTCTGAGCGTTGAGGAGCCTTCGACGGACGCCCGCGGACGCTGGGTCGGGGACTGCAAAACCGCGCCCTCGCGTGTGGATCTCAGGCGCCTAATGGCCCGGCAGCACGAAGCCAATTGCTGCGTCGTGTGATCCGCACGGGCCATGAGGTCACTGGCGTTGGGGCGAGTCCAGTGTCGCCCACCACCCACCCTCTCCACGCTCAATCTAACCGCGAAAATTGCGGCAGTAGGTCCTGACAGGGAGTAGGCATGCGACAGTTTGTCACCTCAAAAGATGGCACGAGAATCGCCTACGAAACGACGGGCCATGGACAGTCGGCGCTGATCGTCCTCGGCGCTCTGAACTCAAGAAAATCGGGAAGCAAGTTAGCCAAGCTTCTCGCCTCCAAATTCACGGCCGTGAGCTATGACCGACGAGGACGTGGCGACAGCGCAGACTCCGCGTCATATTCGCCCGAGCGTGAAGTCGAGGATATTGCGGCGCTCATCGATGCGGTCGGGGGACCGATCTGCCTCTATGGTCATTCTTCAGGTGCTGCACTTGCGATTTCGGCCGCGGTGAAACTGCGCAAGCAGATCACGAAACTGGCCATTTACGAAGCGCCCTTCGCTCTGGACAGCAAGGCACGCAAGGCTGCCAAGGAGTACCTCTTTGCGCTCAAGGAGGCACTCTCATCTGGGCACAAGGGCGATGCCGTCGCCCTGTTTGTCCGATCTGTCGGGGTGTCCGACCAACAGATTCAGGCCATGAGAAAAATGCCGATGTGGAAAGGGCTCGAGAAGCTGGCCCCAACGCTGGTATATGACAGCGAAGTCCTGGGCAAGGGGCACTCTCTGCCGGCGGCCCTCCTATCGCGGGTCAGGACGCCAACCCTTGTCATGCACGGCTGTGCCGGATCTCCTGCGATGCGCGATGCGGCCCAGGCGATCAGCGAAGCGATTCCGAAAGCGGACCTTCGCACTCTCGCCCGCCAGACTCACGGTGTCAGCCCAAAGGTCCTCGCACCGGTGCTGGAAGAGTTTTTCGGATGAACCCGAACCGTACGGGCTAGTCCCCTGCGAGAACGCGGCTACCCGCCGCTCGTATCAGGACGATCGCCCAGGTGCGAAACGGCCTCCAGCGCACGGCCATCGCGCGGAACTCGTCCTCGGTGGGCGATCGGGGCAAGCCATACAGCTTTGCCGCGAGCTCCATAGCCTGTGGTTCGGTCACCGCAACGTCGGCGAACCCGGAGCCGCGCGTCACGATCAGAGCACTGTAGAAGGGGCCGATTCCCTTGAGCGAGCGGAGATCCTCCATCGCGGCCTCTGGGCCCATGGCTTGGATTCGCTCGACGTCCAGCGTTCCGGCGATCGCCGCCTTGGCGACACCGTGGAGGCGCTCGACCTTTTCAGGAGTGAGACCCGCGAAAGAGACGACCCCTAGCAGCTGCTCAGGGGTCGGCAAGGCGGCGACACGTTGCCCGGCGAGCTCGAAGACCCTGCCGAATGCCACGCTCAGCTGGCGTCGCACCTCGGCCATCTGCCTGGCCGGGCGGCGTGCACTGATGATCGACCACGCAGCTGCTTCGTACGGCGAGTAGAAGAGTGGAGGTCGCAGGCCGGGTGCCGCAGCCTGAAGCCGCCCGATGATGGGGTCGCGCCGGCCGATCTCAAGGAACGCCTCACCGTCGAAGTCGAGCGACAACACTCGCGCCACCTGGCGCTCGACGACCGTGGCATCGGCCTCCCCGTGGAGGACGCAGTCGACGCTGAGGTCGTTCTGCCGGACCTCCACGCCGACCTGGTCACGGTAGCCGTCGACGCAGAAAGCAAGCCGCATGACCCCGTCCCATTTCGGCTCGATCCGCTGTCCGAAGCCAAAGTTGGCGGCCTCCTCAAGCGAGAACGGCCCCCTGGGCCGGATGGTGAATCGGGAGGTCATTCCGCGGATTGTCGCAAGGCAAGCACCGGCCATGCAAGGAGGGCGCTACGTGCTCACGCGCGGCAGCTCCGTGAGCAACAGGTCATCGGTGATCTGCATCTCCGTGCCCGGTCGGCGCCCATCCGACGCCTTCGTGCGCACTGCACGCTCCAGGCGAACCCGTGCGGATCGGCCATCCAGGATCAGTAACGCCAGCGTATTGCCGAAATGAGGCCCGGACGGATGGTGCCAATGAATCGGCAGCGGCGGAACGCCGGTCCGGCGGGCGAGGAACCGGACGACCCCCTCGATCGTGTTGCTCCAGCCGACGTGGAACACCAATCGCATCAGCAGCGGGATCGTGTTGTGGATCGGCGAGCATGTGATCTGGAACACCCGCGACTTGAGCGGTTCATGGTAGTCGGCCTCGGAGACATAGCTGTGGTGGACGTCGCCGGATATGACGCAGATCGTCGCCGGGGCCGAGCCGCCGTGATCGCCGCGACCGACCCTCTCGAAAAATCGGGCGAGCCGGTCGAACGACTTCCGGAAGGCCGCCCAGTGCTCGAGGTCGGCGGCACGTCGCATCGACTCACCCATCCGGCTCAGGAGGCGCCCGCGCGACCCCGCGCACAGGGCTTCGTCCATCGACTCGATGTCATGCAGCGCGCGGGGGAGAAGCCAGGGCATCGACGTCGCAACGATAAGGTGCTCGAAGTTCCCGTCTTCCACCTGGCGCTCGATCCAGTCGAACTCGGGGTCGCTGACCATCGATCGGCGACCCTCGGCGAGGACCCGGCCGCACCGCGAGTCGATGACGAGCAGCCGCACCGGCCCAAAATCGCGGCGATACGACCACATCGTCCCCTTGGCGCCGTCCGCCTCCCGGTCGGCCGCCTGAGCAAATGCTCGCAGAGCCGCGCCGGCATCGGGGAGGTCGCGAACCGCCCGGTACATCTCGTCGCTGGCCAGGCCCGCGGGCGTCAGGTTGCCCAGATGCTGGTAGATCCAGTACGACATGAGCGCCCCAGTGATGCGCTCCTCCCACCAGTCGGTCCTCTGCATCTCCAGACGCCAGGCGTGAGAGGTGTTCCAGTCGTCCCGCACGTCATGGTCGTCGAAGATCATCGAGCTCGGCAACGTCGACAGGAGCCAGCGCATGGTCGGCTCACCCCACGACTCGGCGTAGAGCCGCGTGTACTCCTCGAAGTCGGCGACCTCGGCCTTCGGCTCGCGCCTGATGTCGCGCCGGCTTCTGATGAAGTCCTGGATCGCGGCCGAGGTTTCGTCCGCATAGATCTGGTCGCCGACAAAGAGCAGGAGATCAGGCCACTGTTCGTGGTCCTGGCCCGTCATGCGCTTTGCGTACGCGTCGAGCACGTCCGGCTCGAGCGCCGGACCCTGACCGCGGACCGACGGCGCCTCGCGGCACGAGCCGAAGAGCAGGCGGATCGGCCGGCCGGGGTCGATCGTCCGGATCCGGCTGGGCGGAAAGGTCGAGTCCGGACCAGGCCACACCGGGTCGCCGTCGAGCAGGACGTCGTAGGGGGTCGACGAGCCCGGTTCCAGGCCGCTCAGGACGATCATGGCGTAGTGATGGCCGGCGACCGTGAACGTCCGATCGTGCCCACTCGCGCTCCCGGCTCGTACCTCAACCTCACACGGCCTGTCGGTCTCGACCCACAATGTGGCATCGCGCCCCCCGACGTGTCGCAGGATAGGTCCCAGGAGGAGCCCGACCATTCGCACGTTTGTACCACCTCCGGAGCCGGATGCGTTGTCGCCTGCCCCATCTGGAGTGCCGCATGACGAGGACTGAGGATGACGCGAGGACGTCATCCGGCGGCTCGGTGAGTGACGAGGCATCGGTGAGCGGGGCCGGGTCGAAGCGCCGCCCTCTCGGCACCGCGACGATGACAGTCGTCGTCGGCTTCGTCGGGTTGATTGCCAGCCTCTTCGTCCTCGGTTCGATCGCCGAAGGCGTGCGCGCCCACGAGGTGTTCGCACTCGACACCTGGGCCACTCCTTTCCTCCATGGGATAGCGTCGCCCGGTCTGGGCGCGGTAATGGAAACGTTGACGGACATCGGGTCGAGCCTCGTCATCGTTCCCGTCTTCGTCGTGGTCGTGGCCGCGCTGCTCTGGACGCGTCGATACGGTGCTGCAGCCTTCCTGGGACTCGCCAGCGGCGGCGCGCTCATCCTCAACGCAACGATGAAGGTCGTCTTCGAGCGCCCCCGGCCGAAGCTCGACTGGGCGCGAGTGCTGCCCGACTACAGTTTTCCGAGCGGCCACACGATGAACGCGGTCGTCTTCTACCTCGCCCTCGCGCTCATTCTGTGGTCGGTGCTCGGCCGACGGATCGGCCGGGTCGCGGTCACCATCGCCGTCGTGCTCGCGCTCGGGGTCGGGGTGAGCCGCATCTACCTGGGCTATCACTACCTCACCGATGTCATCGGCGGGCTTCTGGCCGGGGTAGCGTGGTTGTTGGTCGTCGGCCTGGCATTTCGCGCTCGCCCAACGTGGTGGCCATGGGGCTCGGTGGACGTGGCTGAGAGCAACTAGGGATCGGGTCCTTCGGGCGTTTCATTTGCCAGGGGTCTTAGGCCCCATCGCGCACAACCGACTGGCACGCCTGACCTACGGCTGCCCGACGCTCAGCTCTTCGAGCCAGATCGCTCTGCGAGCATCGCCTCAATGCGCGTCAACCGAGTGAGGATCTCCGTGTCCTTCTTGTCGGCGTCCTCCGCCTCATCGACAGAGTGCTCGAGGGTCGCTCGATCCCGGACGGCGGACTGGTTGCTCGCGAGCAGGATCAGCGGCGCGGCATACGCTGCCTGGGTGCTGAAGGCGAGGTTGAGGAAGATGAATGGGTAAGGGTCGAAGTGGAACAGCAGATAGATGTTGCCGACGACCCAGATGGTGACAAAGATCGTCTGAAGAATGATGAAGCGCCAACTCCCCATGAACCCGGTGACGGCATTCGCGATGCGCACTCCGATCGGTGCATTGGTGTGGAGGGCGACGTTGACCGGATGACGAAGCTGCGTGGCGGCGGTGCGATAGGCTTGCATCGAGTCCTCCTCGGCTACATCGGAACCCCTCCGGCGTGATCGTACATGTGGTCAACTGAATTCCGCTGTCGCAGCCACTCGACCACGGTTTCGGGATCAGGAAGGAGAAACGATGACGCATACAGCGGAGCGGATCACTCCGCGCGACTTCCAGGCCGCCGAGGGTGTCGAGGATTGGCGCGTCATCGGCGAGGGCGCCTGCATCTACTTCCGCACCGGGTCGTTCGCGGCAAGCGCTGAGCTCGTGCAGGCGATCAGCGAGCTCACCGGCGTGAGCGATCACCCACCCGCAGTGGACGTGCGGGAGGACGGCGTGACCATCCGGCTGATCACCATCGCAGTTGACTACATGGGCATGACCGAAGCCGATGTCCAGGTTGCCCGGCAGATCTCGGCAGTGGCGCGGGATCTCGGCCTGTCCGCCGACCCATCAGCTGTCCAGTCCCTGCTCGTCATCCCGGGCGCACCCGACATCACCGAAGTGATGCCGTTCTGGCGTGCGGTACTGGGCTATGAGCCGCGGGCCGACAGCCCCGATGAGGATCTCGTCGATCCGTTGGACCGCGGCCCGGCGTTCTGGTTCGAGTCGATGGAGAAGCCCCGCCCGGATGGCGGCGGCGCGATCCACGTCGCGATCTGGGTGCCAAACGAGCAGGCCGAGGCCCGCATCGCGGCGGCGCTCGCCGCCGGTGGCCGGATGGTGCGCGACGAGTTCGCGCCTTCGTGGTGGACGCTGGCCGACGCCGCGGGGAACGAGGCCGACGTGGCCACTACCATGGGCCGCGACTGACTCAGCCGAACGTTTTGGGGGATGATGGGCCGAGCATGGACCAGCCACGCCAGCATGCCGCCCTGGGCCTTGAGCCGATCCGGACGATCTCCCGCGAGGAGCTGAAGGCGAAGCTCGACCGCGGCGACGACTTCAAGCTGATCATGGCCCTCAACCGCTGGGCCTACGACGCGAAGCACATTCCGGGCTCGCTGCACTTCGACACGCCCGACGAGCTCTATGCAGCGGTTCGGCCTGAGGACGAGGTGATCGTCTACTGCTCGAATGTGGACTGCCTCTCGAGCGTGGCTCTGTACCGCGATCTTGTGAAGCGCGGCTATCGGAACGTGCGGCGCTATTCGGGTGGGCTGCTCGAGTGGGAGGACGCCGGGCTTCCGCTCGACGGCGCCTTCGTGGGGGTCTCATGACGACGATCCCATCCAAGAAGCCGGGCTCGCGACCACCTCATCCATACATCGCCGAGATCGAGGCGGAACATCGAGGCTGGGATGAGATCGTCGCCCTCGTGCGTTCACTGACGCCCGAGGAGTGCCTCGAACCGGGCTACCAGAGAGATCCGGATTGGACCGTCCGTGACGTCGTCGGGCATGTAGGGACCTGGCTCGCCGAGGCGCAGGTGCAGTTCGAGCAGATCACGGCCGGCACCTACGAGGGTCACGAGGTGGACGTGGATGCGCTCAACGCGGCGTTCCTGGCCGCGATGCACGGCCAGGCCTGGGACACGTGCTGGGTCCAGGCCAACGCCGGGCGGACGAGGATGCTCTACGAGTGGTATCTCCTCGCTGACCAGACCGATGAAGCCGCGTGGTGGATCCGCAAGGCGGGCAGCGAGCATTACCAGGAGCACCTTGGACGCCTCCGGGAGTGGGTGGCCGAGCTGATCGAGCGACGTCCGGCCGAATGACCCGATCCCGGACTGTCGAGCCGTGGCCCGAGCTGCCATGGCGCGAATGGGAACCCACGATCTCGACGTTGCACATGTGGACCCAGATCGTCGGCAAGGTACGCATGGCCCTGACCCCGCCGCTGAATCACTGGTGGCACATCACCCTGTACGCCACCTCGCGAGGCCTCACCACTTCGCCGATCCCGTACGGGAGCAGGCAGTTCCAGATCGACTTCGACTTCCTCGACCACCGGCTGCTCGTCACCGACAGCGCCGGCGGCTCGTTCACGATGCGGCTCGAGCCGAAGTCCGTCGCGCGCTTCTACGCTGAGTTCATGGCCGGCCTGCGCGGCCTGGGCATCGAGGTGCGGATCTCCACCAAGCCCACGGAGGTGGTCGACGCCATCCCGTTTGACACCGATGAGCAGCATGCCTCCTACGATCCGGAACAGGCACAGCTCTTCTGGCGTGGGCTCCTCGAGGCAGACCGGGTGTTCAAGGCGTTCCAGTCCGGGTTCGTCGGCAAGGTCAGTCCGGTCCACTTCTTCTGGGGCGGCCTGGATCACGCGACCTCGCGCTACTCCGACCGGATGGCGCCGCGCCATCCCGGAGGGGCGCCCAATTGTCCCGACTGGGTGATGGAGGAGGCCTACTCGCGCGAGGAGAGCGCCCTCGGCTGGTGGCCGTCGTTCCCGGGCATCGGTCCCGCCTTCTACGCCTACACCTATCCCGAGCCCGATGGCTACCGTTCGGCGTCGATCCGTCCCGACGGCGCCTTCTTCGACACGGGATGGGGCGAATTCCTCCTCCCGTACGACGTGGTTCGCGCCGCTGCCGATCCCGACGCCGCAGCAGGGGAGTTCTTCCAGGCAACGTACGAGCTCGGGGCGGATCTCGCCGGCTGGGCTCGAGCGGAGCTCGAGCCGGCCGTTCCTCCTGATCGGCCCCCGACGCGGCCGTGGAGCACCGTCGACTCCGAAGAGTCCCAGGAGGTCAGGATTTCACCTGACCGATGAGGTCCTTCAGCGCGTTCTCGTCGAGAGCTTCACCCTCGGCCCAGGCTTGATCAGCGGCCCCCGGATCGGAGGTTGCCGCCAGCACGGCCCGAGCCTCGGCGACAAGCTGCGGGACGTTCGCGACGAAGTTCGGCACGCCGCCGCCAAGGGTCGCACGCCGTCGCGCGGATGCCGCAGCCAGGCGGAGGGCGTCCGCCGGGCGCCCCTCCTTGACCGCCATGGCCACCCCCAGGTCAAAGATCAGTGGCAGGCGCGTGACGTCACCCATCTCTCGAGCCTCCTCAAGGCCACCGAGGAGCAGCGTGCGCGCCGTGGACGCGTCGCCCAGCTGGAAATAGACGTTGCTGAGGACCATCGAATTGTCCACCGCTCGCACCCGATTGCCCTGCGCGAGATGAAGGCGGCGCCCCTCCTCCAGCCAGTCACGGGCCTGTTCCAGGTCCCCGGCTCGCATCTCCAGCGAGCCACGCGCCGCGGTCGTGTCGGCCAGCCGCGCGGGCTGATCGGCTGCCGCGAACAGTTCGGCACTCTGGGCAAAGCGCTGCCTCGCCGTATCAAAGTCCTCCGTGACCATGGCCACGAAGGCGAGGTTGTACAGGTCGTCGCCGAGTCGATCGGACCGCCCGTAACGGTCATCCAGGTCATAGGCAGCCTGGTAGTGGACTCCCGCCTCGTCCATCTTGTTCTGCCAGTACACGATGCCGCCTGCGGCCGTATGCGCCGCGGCGAGGATGCCGGGGTCAAGCGAATCCGCCAGGTCGTCCGCGGGCAGGAGGCGTTCGAACCACTGCCGACCCTCGCGCAGATGTCCGCGCCGCTGCCAGAAACGCCAGACCGCGGTCGCGAGCCGGAGGCCGATCTCGCGCTCGTCATGCTCCACTGACCACCGCAGGGCAGCGCGCAGGTTGTCATGCTCTCGGTCGAGCTGGTCGAGCCAATCGAGATCCGAGCCTTGCTCGAGCGCCTCGACATGCGCCTCGACCAGCGACAGGAACCACTCCGCGTGGCGCCGACCGATGGTTGCTGCCTCATCGGTCTCCGCCAGCCGCTCGGCCCCGTATTCTCGAATCAGCTGGAGCATCTCGAAGCGCGGCTCACCGGAGCCGCCATCCTGGGCGGGGCGCACGAGGCTCTGGTCGACAAGCGCGATGAGGCCATCAAGAATGTCCATCCCGAGCTCGAGGCCCGGCGTCGCCACATCCTGCGCAGCCTCAACCGTCCAGCCGCCGGAAAAGACGGTCAAGCGCCGGAAGAGGGCCTGCTCCTCCTCGGTGAGCAGCTGGTAGCTCCAATCGATGGCGCCGCGCAGGGTCTGCTGCCTGGCGGGGAGGTCAACGCTGCCGCCCGCGAGCAGGGAGAGGGCGTGATCAAGCCGGGCGAGCATGATCGCCGGTGCGAGAACCTTCACCCGTGCGGCCGCGAGCTCGATTGCCAGCGGCAGCCCGTCCAGGCGACGGCAGATGGCTGCGACCGCCCCCGCGTTTTCATCGGTCAGTTGAAAGTCCGGGCGAACCCGTCGCGCCCGCTCCACGAACAGGGCCACGGCATCGATCCGCAGCAGCGCTTCAAGGCCGCCGTTTGCATTCGCATCGGGGACCTGTAGTGCAGCAACGGGATACTCCTGCTCCCCGGAGAGGTGAAGCGGGACGCGGCTGGTGACGACGATCCGCATGCGCGTTGCGCCGGCCAGCAGTCGAGCCACCAGCGGCGCAACGCCGGTGAGCTGCTCGAAGTTGTCAAGGATCAAGAGCAGCTGGCGGCTTGCCACCTGCTCGATGAGCATGTCCTCCGGGTCGCGCTCCGCCGCCGGGCGCGCCCCCACCGCCTGCCCGATGGCGACTGCGACGACTGAGCGTTCGGTGAAGGTCTCGAGCTCGACGAGCACGACGCCGTCGCCGAACTCACCTTGCGCCTGCCCGCCAAGCGCGATTGCGAGCCGGGTCTTGCCGATCCCGCCAGGGCCGGTGACCGTCACCAGGCGCGCCGCAGCAAGCAGCGCTCGCAGCTCGGTCAGCTCGCGTTCCCGGCCGATCAGGGGCGTTTCCGCTTGGACCAGGTTGGTCAAGGACGAGTCCAGGGTGCGCAGTGCGGAGAACTCCGCGGGTAGCCCCGCGATCACCAGCTGATACAGGTGCTCAGGAGCCGGCAGGTCCTTCAGCCGATGCTCACCCAGGTCACGAAGCTGCACATCCGGCGGCACGGCCGGCGCGACGAGGGCGCGGGTCGATTCGGAGAGGAGCACCTGGCCGCCATGTCCGGCACCCGCGATGCGAGCTGCACGGTTCACGTCCACCCCCACGTAGTTGTCACCACCCAGCTCGCCCTCGCCGGTGTGGAGTCCCATGCGCACCTGGATCACCCGCTGGTCCGGCCAGTGCGTGGCGGCCAGCTCTCGTTGCGCGTCGACCGTGGCGCTCACTGCACCAATGGGGGACGGAAAGACGGCGAAGAAGGCGTCTCCCTCGGTGGACACCTCTGCCCCCCCGTGAGCGGCGATCGCGCGCCGCAGGATGCCATGGTGGGTTTCGAGGGCCGGCCGAAAGCGGTCGCCAAGCTCCTGCACGAGGCGAGTTGACCCCTCGATATCGGTGAACAGGAAGGTGACGGTACCAACGGGGAGGGACACGGCGATGGAATGGTATTCGTCCGCCGCAAGCTCTGGCTGATTACAGACCTAGAATGGGGGACTCCCCGAAGAGAGGTGAAGCGCGTGTTGGCCGATGCGATGGTGGTCGCCACTGTGGCAGTCAGCGACCTAGAGCGCGCGAGGCGCTTCTTTCAGGTCCAGCTGGCTCTCCCGCTCCTCGACGAGACGCCCTTCGCCCTTCGCTTCGGCGCGGGTTCCGGAACGCAGCTGTCGGTGCGTCGCGGTCAGCCGAACACCGGTCAGACGGTGGCCCATTTCGAGGTCGACGACATCCAGGCAGTCATCGATGACCTGACGTTACGAGGGGTCACCTTCGAGGAGTACGAGACCCCGAAGACGACCAACTTCATCGCCCAGGTCGGTCCGGCCCGCGCGGCCTGGTTCAAGGACCCCGACGGGAACGTCTTCGGGTTGCGTGAGGGTCCAGTCCCCGGCGCGTAAGCGCGCTCGCGGCGCTGCCTAGCCGGGCTCCATCGTTCGGAACTCGTCGACCCGTCGCAGATTCACGATCACGACCTCGAGCGGCTCTTCGGCCTGGTCGTCACGCGCCACGAAGGCGTTGGTGAGCGGCAGGAACCGCCGCGTTGCCCGCAGCATGGGATCGTCCTGCTCGCCCGGGCGGAGGTGCGCCGTTCCCAGCACGCGGTAGTCGCCGACGCGGATCGTGACCTCGGTCCGATTGCGGGGAAGACGGAGATCGGGCGAGCTGACGTGTGGCGGTGGGACCACCAGCAGGGTCTCGTCCGGAAAGACCTCGACCCATTCAGCCGGATCGGAGCCTCCATCCAGGACGGCGAAAGGCTCGCCGCTCTGCAGGATATCGGTCATTCGCTGACCTGAGGTTCGGACCCAGCCGCGGCGCTCCCCCTCGAGCATGACGATGCGGATCGGCTCGAGTCCTTCCATCTCAGCGGCCGCGCCCAATGGCATCATCCGAGGCCGGAAGCGAGGCGACCAGGGTCAGCGTCGCGGCGAGCGTGGCGGTGCGGCGACTCTGCGGCAGCAACATGTCCACCTGATGGTGCGCTCTCCCACCGCCAATGTGAAGGGCGATGGTGCATCGTCGCGCCACCCAACCGGAGGGTGCCGGGGGTACCTGCGGGCGTATCGCCATACCCTGAGCACGATCTGGCTCCGAAGTACCGCCGGGTGAGCCGATAGGTCCTGCAGCGGGTCGGTCGAGGGCCGTACCCGGGGGCACTGACAGCCGAGCAAGGTCCTACCCCGGTTGGGTTGTTGCCGTCAACGACCGGAGCGTAGCGTGCTGGGAAAGGCGAGACAGCACGAAAGGTATGCAATGTCAAAGACGCGACGATTCCTGGTGGCCCTGGTGCTGCCCACGGTCATCCTTGCCGGGTTTGCGGCCACCGCGCTGGGTGCGGGCCACGCCGGCAAGGTGGATGTCTGCCACTGGGCGAACCACAAGTTCGTCCAGATCTCGATCTCCAACAACGCGCTTCCGGCGCACCTGCGTCACGGCGACGTGTTGACCGACGAATACGGCGACTGCCCCTCCTGATCCAGCCGCTGCTCTCAGCGCGCTGATGACTGATCCCGACTAGCAGCGAATAGCAGCTTGCCGCGCAACGGTCGCGGCGCGCGAGGGCAGCCCTGGCATGACCATCCCCGCCTCCGCATGGCCGACGGCCGGCATCGGCATCGCGGTCGACACGTCAGCTCCGAAGCGAGTTCCGAGCGTGTCGATCGTGATGCCATGTCTCGACGAGGAGCAGACGGTCGGCGTCTGCGTGGCCAAGGCACGCGGCTGGCTGGAGGCCACCAACCGACCCGGCGAGGTGATCGTCGTCGACAACGGATCGAGCGACCGCTCGGTCGCGCTTGCCCTGGAGGCTGGCGCGCGGGTCATTCATGAGGCGAATCCCGGCTACGGCAGCGCCTATCTGCGCGGGTTTGCGGAGGCCCAGGGCGACTACATCGTCATGGGCGATTCAGACGACACCTACGACTTCAGCGACCTGTCCCCCCTGATCGAACCGCTCGACCGGGGATACGACCTAGTCCTGGGCAATCGCTTCCGCGGCGGCGTCGGCGAGGCCGCCATGCCCTGGGCCCATCGGTATATCGGCACCCCGGTCATCAACCTCATCATTCGCACCTTCTCCGGTGTCGATGTGGGGGATAGCCAGAGCGGATTGCGCGCCTGCACGCGCAGCGCGATGGACCGGCTAAGCCTGCGTTCCAGCGGCATGGAGCTCGCCTCGGAGATGCTGGTCCGGGCCGCCCGAACCGGTCTCCGCGTCGCCGAGGTTCCCGCTCCCTATTCGGCGAGGTTGGGCGAGAGCAAGCTCCACACCGTCCGTGATGGGTGGCGGCACCTCCGCTTCCTGTTGCTCGCTGCCCCCGACTTCCTCTTCACCCTGCCTGGGATCTTCCTGGTCCTGCTCGGCACGGTCACCTTCGCCGTCTCGTTCCTTGCCCCCGCCGGAGTGGCCGTGGGCTCGCTGACCTGGCAGCCGGTCTTCGCCGGCGCCATCTTCCTGGCGATCGGGGTGAGCTCGCTCATCTTCGGGGTGATGGCCAAGATCCACGCCTGTGCAAAGGGTTGGCTCCCCGAGGACGGCTGGGTGCGCGTCTACCGTCGCTACTTCCGCCTCGAGACGATCCTCCTGCTGGCTGCCGTGCTGATGGCTGCCGGCGCGGCGATCGACTTCGTGCTGCTGGTCGTGTGGGCGTCAGGCGCCGCGGCGCCCCTCGGGCTCCAGCTGGCCGCGCTGGCCCAGACGCTGCTCATCGTCGGCGCGCAGATGGGGATGGCCGGCTTCCTGATCGTGACCCTGGATGCCCCGTAGCGCTGCATGAAGATCGCCTTCGTCTACGACGCCCTCTATCCGTACATCCATGGCGGCGCCGAGAAGCGCTACTACGAGCTGGCGACTCGCCTGAGGGAACGCCACGACGTCCACTACCTGAGCTGGCGCCACTGGGGGATCGAGCCCGATGCGTCGCTCGATGGCATCACGCTGCATGGCGTCGGTCGACCGGGTCGCTTCTACGGCGAGGATGGCAAGCGGACGGTGGGCGAGGCGCTCTCCTTCACGGCGCGCCTGCTGCCCGACATGGTGCGCGAGCACTACGACGTCATCGACATCTCGGCGACCCCGTACTTGCCCGTGTATGCCGCCTGGCTCGCGACGCGCCTGACGCGCACGCCACTGGTCGTCACCTGGCACGAGGTCTGGGGCGAGTACTGGCAGAGCTACCTGGCGCACCGGCCGTCGGTGGCGGGCACAGCGCGCCGGCTCGAGGCCGGATGCGCACGCCTCGGAGATGCGGCCGTATCGGTCTCGCCGTTCACTGCCCGCCGTCTGGCCGAGCTTCATCCGGGAGCTCCGGCGGCGCGCGTGGTGAGCAACGGCATCAGCGGGTTGCAGATCCAGGCCACGCCGGCGGCGACGGACAGCTCCGATGTCGTCTTCGCCGGGCGCCTGATCGACGATAAGCAGGTCCATCTCCTGCTCGAGTCGGTCGCGCTCCTGAGCGACCGGTTTCCCGACCTGCGCGCCTGCGTCGTGGGTGATGGCCCGCAGCGGGGCGAGCTCGAGGCACTCGCGGCACGCATCGGCATTGCCGACCGGGTGCGCTTCACCGGCAGGGTGGGCGAGGCAACTCTCATCGGCCATCTGAAGGCGTCCAAGGTCCTCGCCTTTCCCTCCGTCCGGGAGGGGTTCGGGATGACGGTGCTGGAGGCCCAGGCCTGTGGCGCCGTCCCGGTCGTGGTCGCCAGCCCGCACAGTGCCGCGGTCGATCTCGTGCGAGACGGCGTCGACGGCATCGTCTGCGCTTCGAGTGTAGCCTCCCTCGCCGCCGCGCTGGCCAGCCTGCTTGCCGACGACGGCTTGCGCACCAGGATGCGTGCTGCCGCTCAACAGGCTGCCGGGGCGCGCGACTGGGACACGATCGCCGTCCAAATGGAGGCCATCTACGGCGAGGTGGTGGAGCGCCGCTCGATGGCCGGCCGCCAAGTCGAGGCCCGACCATGAGCAGCAACGAGTACCAAGCGCACGGCACATCCGGTGTGGCCGGGCTGGGCGCCCTTCTCGTGCTGGGCAGCGTGATAGCCGGCCTGGCCATCGTGCTGGCCACCACGCCGATCGTTGGGCGCGGCGACTACGGCCAGTGGCTGATGACGGCTCGCTATTACCTCGGCGAACAGGTGCCGGACTACCGAATGATCTCGGCGCTCCCGCCGCTGGTTCCGATTCTGCTCTCGGTCATCAGCCGGATCCTGCCCGATCCGGCAACGGCCCTCGAGACGTTCAACGTCCTGATGCTGATCGGCATCGTCTTGAGCTTCTACCTGGCAGGCGCCGTGCTCTTCGAGAGCCGCATCGCCGGCCTGCTGGCAGTGGCGACCGGCTTCCTGGTGACCGATCGGTTCATCGAGCTGTTCGCGTTCGGCGGCCTGCTGCAGGCGAGCGCGGTCACCTTCACCTCGTTGAGCGTGGCTGCCTTCGTGCGGGCCGGTCGCGGCCCGACACTCGAACGCAGGTGGTGGATCCTCGGCAGCGGGTGCCTCGCGCTTGCCACCCTGTCGCATGTGGGGACGGGCCTGATCGCCGTCCCCGTTGGGCTGAGCGTCGGGTCGCTCAGCCTCGCGCGCCTCAACCAGATTCCGTGGCGGGCGCGGTTGAAGGCGCTGGTGCCCGTCGCCCTCCTCATGGCCGCCCTCCTGGTCTACTGGTTCGCCGTGCTGCTCCCGGCGGGCGGCGAGTACGTCACAAATCCGGCGAGCCTCAACTACCGCGGGGCGGACAGGCTCTTCAGCGGCCTCTTCTCGTATTGGCCGACAGCGCTGGTGGTCGGGCTTGGTGCCGGTGCGGTGGTCCTCGGGTCGCTGGGGGAGCTGCAGCGCCGCACGGTGGGCAGCCACGTCGTCCTGCTCCTGTGGTGCGGCGTGGCATGGGGCGTGCTCCTCGTGTCGATGATCACGGGCGCCGCGACCGATTACCCGCGGTTTGCCACTCCGCTGCTTGCGCCGCTGGTGCTCGCCGCGGCCAGCGGCCTGCTGTGGCTGGGGCGGTCGCTTGCCGTCTATCTCGGCGGGCTGACACCGCGACTCGGCCAGCAGACGGTGCTCTTCACCGCCGCGGCGCTCCTGATCGTGAGCATCAGCCCGTTCGCGGCGGAGAAGTACGCGAGCCAGGCGACCACCTACCAGCCGCTTGATGCCCAGGCCCTGAGCACGCTGACGACCTGGATCGACGGCCAGCTGCCCGCCGGCGAAGCGGTCCTGACCTCGGTTCGGGAGGGAAAGTGGATCGAAGGGCAAACGGGACGGCCGGCGCTCTTCAGCCTGCCGGTCCGCTACAGCTTCCGTCCCGCCGAGTGGGAGCGCGCCATCGCAGCCACGACTCTGCTCCAGAGCAGCGGCTCGATCGCCAACCAGTTCTTCTTCGCGAAGTTCGCCGATGGCGATCCGTGCGTGACGAATCGTCCACCAAGCTCATTCACCCTGGCGTTCAACCACGGCGGGGAGTTCGTCGATGCCTTGCGGGTCGCGACGGGCCAGATTCAAATCCTTGCCAAGAGTCCGGCGGGTACCACGCTGGCGTCCGTCGCATCGCTGACCACAACAGCGGGTTCCGCGGCAGCGACGCCACAGGAGATCAACGTTCACGAGGCCTGGCGTGGCAAGCCCGGCGGCGTTGACCTCTCCTATACCCAGTCGATCCGGCTCATCAGCGAGTCATCCACCCTCGAGCTGAGCGGAGAGGTTCAGAGCAAGACGCCGATCGGCGGAGTCGAGATCGACCTGGTGCCGATTCCCGGCACGGCGATCACGGCCGTGGATGGCTCAGGCAGCGAGGCCGACGTGTACTTCACCCAGATGGGGCTGCTCCAGCCGCATCTGCGCATCGTCGTTGCCAGCCCGGGCGGCAGCGTGGAGTTCACGGCAGCAGGCAGCCTACGCATCCACGCAGGCTCGTCGAGCCTCCACGTGCTGGTCACCGATCTCTCGGCGTCGGATCACTACTCATCCGACCTGCGACTGCTGTGCGCCGCCCAGCTGCGCGACGCCTACAACGTCGGCGCCGTGCTGCTCGTGCGCGACCCGTCCTATGCGGCCCGCATGCAGCACGCCGAGGCGCTCGGATTCCGCCTCGTCCGCACGCTCGGCCCGTATGTCGTCATGCTGCGCGACGGGAAGCCGGCATGACCGCCATGCGCATCGGTCAGTCACTCCCCGAGCCGATCCTGGTGCTCGGCGCCTACGGCTATCGCAATGTGGGTGACGAGGCGATCCTGGCCGGGATGCTCGAGGCCATCGGGCCAAAACGCCGACTCTCGGTCGTCTCGCGCTCGCCCGCTGAGACGGAGGCGCTGCACGGCGTGCGGGCCGTCCCACTGCGACGAGCCCTGCCCGAGCTTGCTGCGCATCGGTCACTGGTCATCGGTGGCGGGGGATTGTTCGGTGTCGACCTGGGGCGATTCGGTCGGCTGGTGCCGTACTACGGACTGCTGGCCGTCCTCTCGGGCCGGCCGGTGGCGATCCATGGGGTCGGCATCGACGCTGAGCTGTCACCCCTCGCCCGTCGCCTCGTTCCGCGGTTGGCGGCGCGCTGCGTCGAGCTGAGCGTCCGCGACGCACGATCCGCCGAGCGATTGGGAGTCGATCCGACTCGGGTCGCGATTGAGCCGGACCTGTCGGCGCGAGTGAAGGCAGCGAGCCCCGCCAAGGCACACGCGCTCCTCCGAGCCGCAGGCCTCAGTCTGAGCCGTCCGATCGTCGGCCTGTGCCTGACGGCGGTGAACGAGAGCATGGTCACCCCCACGCTGCAGGCCGTGACGGATGCCATGCGGCGCCTACCGGGGGTGCAGTTCTGCTTCATCCCGATGAGCCAGCACCCGTTCGTCCCGGCCCACAACGACCTGATCCTGGCGCGACGGCTCAGGGACATCGAGCCACGGCTCGCCATCGTCGAGGGCGTGCTCGCACCAGGCGAGGTGCTCTCGCTCTTCGGCTCCTTCGCGGCGGCGGTCTGCATGCGCTACCACAGCCTGCTGTTTGCCGCTCGCGCCGGCATGCCGATCCTGGCCCTGCCGTACGCGGCCAAGTGCGACACGTGGCTGACCGACAACGGCCTCCATCCCGTGGGACTCGTCAATGGTGAGCTGGCCACGCGACTCGAGGCGATCGTGGCCGAGCAGGCGGCCGCATGAACGGCGTTCGCCCCACGCCGAGCCCGCGGCACAGGTTCTGGATCGGGTTGCGCTGGGCTCTCGGCCTGGCGGTGGTGGTCGTGCTCGTCACCCAGCTGGGTGCCGGCAACGTGCTCGCCCGGCTGGGTGGCGTCGACCTGCGGTTGGCGGTGCCCGCCATCATCGGCCTGGTGGTCGTTCATCTGCTCGGGGCGCTCAGCTGGCGCGTTCTGCAGAAGGCATTCGGGGCCACCACACTGTCATGGGCGGCTCTGCTCCGCCATTACTACGTGGCACAGGCGATCGGCGGCATCACACCAGCCAACATCGGATCCGATGCCTACCGCTTCCTCGCACTCCGCGGCGATGCCGGTGGCTGGGAGCGGGTGGCGTTTCCGATAGTCGTCCAGCGCGCGACGAGCTCCGCCGCGGTCAGCCTCCTCGGCGTCGGCGCGCTGCTCTTCCTGCCTCCGTCAACGGGAATCGCCGGCTGGATCGTCTCCGGGGCGCTGGCCATCGGCGCGGTGTCGTCGGCGGTGATCCTGCTGATCCAGCTTCGTGGAGGAGGCAGGCGGAGGAGCTCGGCCCAAGAGGGAAGACCGGCGACTCGCGGATCACTCGTCCGCGGGATGGTCATCGCCTTCGCCCTCGGGCTGGCCTTTCACGCCGGCAGCATCGGGCTTGCGTATGTGCTGGTGGCCTCGATCACTCAAGCGGGGCACCCGGCCCAAATCATCGCCGCGCTGGCGGTCGCTCGCCTCAGCATCCTCATTCCCTTCTCGCCCAGCGGCCTCGGATTCCAGGAAGGCGCGCTTGCGATGCTCTTCGTGGGCATCGGCCTGCCGGCCGACGTGGCACTCGCCGCCGCACTGCTCAACCGGATCGCGCTGGTGATGACCACCCTGCTGGGGTTCGGACTGCTGGTGAGTCGGACCGATGCCGCAGTTCCGACCCGCAGGCTCGTGTCGCACGACCCCGTCGCCGACGCTGCGCTCGGGCCCCGGGAGACGGTCGCCCGCTAGGAGGGGGACAGACCGAGCGCAGCACGCATCGCTGCGGCGTCGTCGACCTCACTGCGTCGGATCAGCCAGCTCGGCTCCAGCTCGCTCACCCGCAACCTGATCCGGGCGTCCGCGGCCTCCCTCAGCAGACCGTGGCTGGACAGTATCAGGAGCAGGTCCGCGAGATGGGGGTCGTACCAGGAGCCGCTACGGGCCAGGATGGTTTCCCTGGCGTAGCGCCGATCGCGCTCGGCCACCAGCCCATCCAGGTCATGGCAGAGCGCAATCAGCCGAGCGGTGAGCGGGATCCCCTCGCCGCCGAGGCCAAATGGCAGGCCGCGGCCGTCCCAACGTTCGTGGAGCGCCATGATCGGGAGCGCGACATCGGGGCCGAAGCCAGCCTTGAGTACCATCCCGGCGCCGCGATGCGCGCGGGCGCGGAGAGTCTCGCGTCGCTCGTCGTCGATCCTGCGCGGCAGTGGGATCAATCGTCGCCGGGCTGGCAAGGCGGAATCCTCGTCGTCGCCCCGATCCTCGCCGGCATCGTGGAGGAGTGCCGCGTAGAAGAGTGCCGATCGCTCGCGATCGGCCATGCCGAGCGCCTCGGCAGCCCGGACCGCCAGGAAGCAGGTGCGCAGCGCGTGGCCGCTGGCCGAGCCGGTGGCGGCATCGATGTCGAGAGACAGCTCCGCCACCAGGTCCGCGGTACGGACCAGGTTGCGCGCGCGGGCCGGCTGCGCAGACGCTTGGGCAGGCATCTGTGCCCAGTCTCGTGGCGGGCGCCGGACACCGGAATGGCCCCAAGGTACCCCCGGTACCGATCGTCAGGGCTGGAGCCGGCGCCGCGTCCAGCTTCCATCGGGCTGGAGAAGGTACTCGACCCGGTCGTGCAACCGGTCCTCGCGGCTCAGCCAGAACTCGAAACGCTCGGGAATCAGACGATAGCCACCCCAGGCGGGCGGGAGCGGGACCTGGTCGGGAAAGCGCTCATCCGCCTCCGCCACGGCGGCCTCGAGCGCGGCTCGGCTGACGATCGGCTCTCCCTGGTCCGATGCCCACGCAGAGAGCTGGCTCCCGCGTGGCCGATCCACGAAGTAGGCCGCCGATTCGAGTTCGTCGAGCGGCTCGACGAGGCCGGACACGCGCAGCTGGCGCTCGAGCGCCGGCCAATGGAAGAGCGCGGCACCACGCCGGTTGGCGGCCAGGTCGCGACCCTTGCGGCTCGCGCGATTGGTGTAGAACAGGAGGCCGTCGGGCCCGTGCCCGCGCAGCAGCAGCATGCGCACCGACGGAGCGCCGTCGGCGTCGGCTGTGGCCAGCGCAAACGCATCGGGCAGCGGCAGGGCTGCGGCCTGCGCCTCCGTCAGCCAGGCGTCGAACTGACGAAACGGGTCAGGGTCGAGCGTCGCGGGGTCGATCGGCATCGGGCTATGCCTGGGCCGCGCCGACCGAGATCGCGGCCGGCAGGGCGACGGCCAGGCGTCGGTACTGGGCAGCGTCGTTATAGGCGGCCGCGCTGATCCTGACCAATCTGCGCCACGGTCCACCTTCGGGTCGCTGTGGCCAGGGAGTGACCATCACCTGCAGGCCCTGGGCCTCGAGGGAGTCGTGGACCGGGTCGCCAGACAGATCGACACCCTGGACGGTGCCCTTGCCGGACTCGTCCGGCAGAGGGACGGAGGCCATGGAGCCGAGCATCGAGTCCGGCGCCGGGGGGTTGATCCCCAGCGCGGCACACAGGATGTCGCGCCCCTCGCAGGCCAGCTGATGGTTGCGGGAGCGGAGCGCCTCCCAGCCGCCGCGCAGCAGATTCTCGCCGAAGCGAAGCGCCTCGGGGACCGCCAGGTGTGCCGATGGATCCGCCGTGCCCGTCCAGTCGAACTCGAGCCTGAAGCGGCTCCGATCGGTGCGCGCCGAGTTGGCGCCGTGGCTGATGGCGAGCGGATGGATCGCCGGCTGTCGGTCCCGTCGCACCCACAGAAAGCCGGCGCCCTTCGAGGCACTGAC
>Ga0193751_1000553_pt1 | contig 28584 bp, 30 predicted proteins | sample L1c2metaG_FD_143050 | JGI IMG/M metagenome (GOLD analysis project Ga0193751, IMG submission 143050) | Soil microbial communities from a riparian zone of the East river system, Colorado, United States - L1c2 | ecosystem: Environmental > Terrestrial > Soil > Riparian zone | place: USA: East River... | reverse complement strand
CATAATGCGGTCGCCTTCTTTTACATCGAGCGGCCGAACCTTGCCTTCTTCGCTGATCTTGCCTTTGCCGGCGGAGATGACTTCTCCCTCCTGCGGCTTGTCTTTCGCGGAGTCGGGAATAATGATCCCGCCGCGGGTGGTATCGGCTTCTTCGACCCGACGGACCAGGATGCGGTCATGCAGCGGGGTAAATTTAGTTGCCATAGTTGCGTACTCCTTTCAAGAGTCGGTTAAGCTAGGTCTATTGGTTGAGAGTCATTGCCTGAGAGTCAAGGATTATTAGCACTTGAGTGTTACGAGTGCTAATTATAGGAATGTGAGCGAGTGGTTGTCAAGCGTCGCTAGGTAATAATATACAAGTTGTTTTGAATCAATAGGATATTTGGGTGTGGCATTCCTGGGAGGTCTCCATTGGAGGCTTCAAATTGGCGGCGATGACCCTAGTCTGCGGCCTTCGAATCGCTGATGGCATCCGCGTACTTCTTGGCGAGGAAGGCCATTCTGACGCGGATCTCCTCTTGATCTTCTCTTATGACCGCGCGCAGAACGGAAACCAGATCCTGTTCTTTCTCAGGATCCTTCTCATTGGCTATGTCCCGGCAGAGCTGGCGCAGTAGATCAACGTTGTACACGAAGCTGGTTCTCCCCCGAAGGGACATTGTCTTACAAGGCGAAGGTGAGGGGAATACAGGATTTTCTGTACGGTAGCGAACAAATGTTGTGGCCCGTGGTCACGGCTGGCTGCGCCGCCCATTGCGTTTCGATTTCCGCGAGACGCGTCGCGCCGCGTATGTGATGACGGTGCGCTTCAGAATTAGGATGGACGCGAAGCCCTGGATGCAGTCCCTCAGCGGCCAAAGCCGTTCGGAATTGAGCACCTGGATCGCATCGGTGAACCGCTGCGCCACCCAAAAGCTCTACGCCGTCGGCCCTTATTTTTTGCATTGGGGTTCCGTCAAAGGCAAAGCTAAAGCATGTCCCGCTTTGGGATTTTGTTTGCTATCCCCGCTACCAGTTCGCCCAACTGACGGCAGCGTCGCCAGCCCCGCGGCTAATCTTGGCCGCCGCGGACAAAATGAATGCTGCAAGCATTGAGTTTCAGACCCAAAATGGAACGGCAACCGGCGTGCAAACTCTCTGTCATCATCTTCCCGCAAGGGGCGGTCTGACGAGATGCGAGACTTGAATATTTGCTGCTGGTCAATCGTTTCCCGCCAAGACCGGCGCAAACGTGTTTTTGCGGAAGATGGAGGAGCGCCAATGAGTGTGTCCGGCTTGAACTGCGTCGAAAGTTGTCTTAAGTGCCATCTGCGTTCCCGCAGTTTTTTCTGCGACCTCTCCCAGGACTCGATTGAAGCGTTTAACAAAATAAAACATGCCGCCGTTTTTCCTGAACATGCCGTGGTTCTCGTCGAGGGACAGCGTCCCTGCGGAATTTTTATTCTCTGCCAGGGACGCGCCAAGCTCTCGACCACTTCGCGCGAGGGCAAGACTTTAATTATCCGAATCGCGGAGCCCGGTGAAATTCTGGGCTTGCACGCCGTTGTTACCGGAGGACGGTACGAGTTAACGGTCGAAACCATGCAACCCTGCCAGCTGGATTACGTTGGACGGGACGACATTCTGCGCTTCCTCAACGAGCACGCTGACGCCGCTCTCCATGCTACTCAGCATCTGGCTCGAGACTGTTCTGATGCGTATGGGGTAGCGCGCACGATCGGGTTGTCACACTCGGTTTCAGAGAGGTTTGCCAGATTCCTGCTTGAAACCGCCGCCGATGGTGAGGTCAGCAACGGGACAGTGCGCGTCCGGCTGGCGATGACCCATGAAGAAATCTCACAGTTGGTCGGCACCAGCCGCGAAACCATCACCCGCCTGCTCTCCGAGTTCCGACGAAGCGAGACGGCGGAATTGAAGGGGTCGATGCTGATCATCCATAATCAGCCGGCTTTGAGGAACATGGTCAGGGCTTAGCGTTGGTGCCAGCAAAGGGCGCTGCCGAGCTTCGCTCGGCTTGGACGGGCGAGGGCGCCCGTCCCCACACGAGCTTTCCAGTCCCAGACTGCTGCAGGCCGCTACAAGCGATGCTTGTAAATCCTTGATGTGGCGCTCCTCAGTCAGATAGCTGATCACCATGGTGCGGATCACACTATCTCCATTCACCGTGGCCGCGGAAATCCAGCGCTGGCCATCGCGATTGACTTCTTCGATGATAGAGGCGTGCAACGCGTCGAGCTTCTGCGGGGGTATACCCGTGGCTCGCACGCGCAAATTCAGGATTGGCAAAACTTGGGGAGCAGCCAGCTCAAAGTACTCTGAATTCGCTACCCACCTGGAGAAACTCTGCGCCAGCCTCATTTGCCGGTCAATCATCCGCTCGTAAGCTCGCCGGCCATGAACCCGCAACGTCAGCCAGAGCTTGAGCGAGTTCATGCGGCGTGACCACTGGGCGCTGATGTTGCGGTTATCGGGCAACGTCCCCGCAGGCGCTTTTTGCAAGTAAGGACAGGCAACGGAGAACGTCCGCTCTAATATTTCAGGATGCCGGGTTAGGAGGAGGCCTGCCGCAAAGGGCATAGCCAACCACTTATGCGGATCGAAAGTCACCGAATCGGCTTGTTCAATTCCCTGAACCAAGCCGCGGTGCCGGTTCGAAAAGAGCACTGCAGCGCCATAAGCGCCGTCAACGTGGAGCCAGATGTTGTAGCGGCGGCAAATTTCATGAATCCGCGGTATGTCGTCGATTGCCCCCGAGCTGGTTGTTCCGGCCGTAGCTACAATGCAAAATGGTTTCTTGCCGGATTCCAGATCCTCTTTGATTGCGGCCTCGAGTTGCTGAACATTGAGCTGCAAGCGTTCGTTTACTGGAATTCGACGCAGGGCTTTCCGCCCAAGGCCCAGCATGCCCGCCGACTTGTCTAAGGAATGGTGAGCTTCCATCGAGGCATAGAAGACTGGCTGAGCGCCTATCGAGGCGATGCCATTCTCGATTACGCCCGGGAACTGCGCAGAGAGCGCCATGGCCAGGGCACTGAGATTCGCTTCATTGCCGCCGGTGGTGAAGGTTCCGCTGGGTGCAGTTCGCCATCCCACGAGCTCTCCAACCCAGCGAACGGTTTCCGCCTCGATTCTCGAAGCCGTCTGCGACCGGTCCAGACTGGCGAGCTGAGGATTGAGCGCGGCGACCAGGGACTCGGCGAGGAACGCCATGTAGGTCGGGGTGGGATTCATCATTCCCAGATAGTGTGCGCTGGGAACGTGGAACCCATTGTCGACCAGCTCGCAGCACACTTGATCGAGAACCTGGGCAGGGTCTTCCCCGGTCTCCGGGAGCCGGCTAAGACGGGGAGGATAAATGCGGTCCTCGGCGGCGGGTTGAACTGGACGATCGGCCAGAGAAGCAAAGAACCTGTCTACCACTTCTATAAGTTGGTACCCAAGTTTGCGGCGCGTTTGTGAATCAAAGTCAAAATTCATCCTTGCCTGACAATGACAGAAGGGGAGGACAACGGTCCATAAGGTCTTTCAAGTAGGTTGCTAAGTGAAGACAGATTAGAACCGTGACAGGTCCTGCTGCCAATGTAGGCAAAGAAATTCCTCTCCACGCCCTATGCAGAGTGTTTCTCTTGCAATGCGTGCATGAGACGAGCGGCGGCGTGAGCGATGCCATCACCCGCCCCTTGCGATAAACCCGCAAGGAGCGGGCCACCCCACGCTCTTCTTGAGAGAAGTGTTCGAATGTACTTCTTATGGCGTGAACTTGTAAATTGTGCCGTCGTTCGTTGTCCCACCATGTACGGTTGTGCCATAGAAATTGCCGGCTGAATCCCCGACCATTCCGTTGTACGCAAATCCTCCGTCTGGAGCGCCCTTGAAGCGATAGGTCACGTACTCTCTCCACGTTCCGTTACCGCCGGGAGTCAGCTTAAAAATGACGCCGCAATCACAACTCGCGCCGCCCGCACTGGTCGTGCCGTACAAAGCTCCAGTCTTGGCAAAAACGACGTTGCTGATAGAACCGTTTCCGTCTCGTCCGCCTTGGAAGCTGTAGAGCACGCTCTCTTTCCAGGTGCCGTCGGGCTGGGGAGCGAGTTGGTATACGGAACCAAGATTATTTGCGCCATCGTAGTAGGTTGTGCCATAGAGATTGCCCTGGCCGTCCGGAGTCAAAGCGCCGTAGGGAAATCCGGCGTCGGGTTGACCCTGGAACGCGTAGAGTGTGGTGAACTGCCAGCCTCCTGGGAGGTGGATAAGCTTGAAGGCAACGCCTTTTCCATTTGCGCCGCCCGTCGTTGTCACGCCGTAGAGGCTCTCTTTATATCGAAGCAAGCGGCCTGCCGAGCCGCCTGCGCCATCGTCCCCGCCGGTGAAGGCATGGATCACCTTCAGGTTCCAGGTGCCGTTTTGCGTCGGTCTCAGCAGGAAAAGGACGCCCTGACTGTTCGCCCCGCCGGTCGGAGTCATCCCGTAGAGAGTGCCGCGTGGGCCAAGGGTCAGGCCGGTTCCCGGTCCGGATCCGTCATTGCCGCCGGTGAAAGTATGGATTACGGTCTGGGTCCAGACTCCGCCGGAGTTAGTCAACTTGTAAGCCACGCCGCAACCGCCGTCACAAGGTCCACCGCCCCCGGCGACGGTAGTGCCGTAGAGATTGCCCTGGTTGTCAAGCGTGACACCCTTGTAAGGTTCTCCTCCGTCGGCGCCTCCGGTGAAGCTGTAGAGCACGGTGTGAGTCCTCCAGCCGTTTCCGGAAGGCGTCAGCTGAAAGACCGTGCCCGACCTGAAATCGCCCCCCTGCACGGACGTGCCATAGAGGTTGCCCGCGCCGTCGATAACCAAGTCAGAGTCGATGTACTCACCATCGTCATCTCCTGCGAAGTTGTAGATGATCTGGGGAACTGCCGCCCAGGCAGCGGGTCGCGAGGATCGCCACCGCTGCGAAAATCGTTAGAACCTTGCCCATGAAACCCAAAAATCGCCTGCATCCCATTTTTACCTCCCTACCGAAACCTCTTCCCCACACTGAAGGTGTCGGCAACCTCTGTATGGGTAGGAACTATAGCACTGAAACGCGGCCCGTGGGATCGCTTTACCCGGCTTCGAACCGTAACGGTTCAGCATCGAGTTCGATATAATCCACAGCTTCAGATGGCACTCACTTCAGGCACAAAACTAGGCCCTTACGACATCCAGTCCTTATTAGGTGCTGGGGGAATGGGCGAGGTGTATCGGGCAAGGGATTCGCGGCTTGATCGCATTGTGGCCATCAAGATTCTGCCCACGTCTTATTCGGCGGACGCGGAGCGGCTGCAACGGTTCGTGCAGGAAGCTCGTGCGGCGGCGGCACTGAATCATCCCAACATTCTTTCGATTTTCGATATTGGGGAGGAACGCGGGGCTCCTTATATCGTTTCCGAATTGCTGGAAGGGCAAACTTTGCGGGAGCGGATCAGGAGCGGACCGCTTTCGAGCCGGAAGGCGATTGACTATGCGCTGCAGGTGGCACGGGGATTGGCAGCGGCGCACGAAAAGGGAATCGTGCATCGCGACCTGAAGCCGGAAAATTTATTTTTGACTAGTGACGATCGAGTGAAAATTCTCGACTTCGGTCTGGCGAAACTGACGCGTCCGGAAACGGGCGCGGGTGCGGAAGCGCCGACGGTGCAGGTGAACACCGAGCCGGGACAGATTATGGGGACGGTGGGGTATATGTCGCCGGAGCAGGTGCGGGGAAAAGCGGCGGACCATCGGTCGGACATTTTTTCGTTTGGGTCGATTCTGTACGAGATGATTTCGGGCCAGCCAGCGTTTCGGGGAGAAACTTCGGCCGATACGATGAGTGCGATTCTGAAAGAAGAGCCCGCTGAGCTTTCGGAAACGGCGCGCAGTGTTCCTCCGGCGTTGGAACGGATGGTGCGGCATTGTCTGGAGAAAAGTCCGGCACAGCGTTTTCAGTCGGCGGGAGATCTGGCATTCGACCTAGAAACATTGACGCAGACGACGAGCCCGCAGTCGGCGATTGCGGAGACTGGCACGGCAGAAAAGACGACATCGCAAAAAGAAGAAGTTGCGTCGCGCAGTCAACTGTTTGGACTGGCCGGAGCGATGGGGCTGGCGGTGGTGATGATGGGGGTAGGCTGGTGGTTGGGCCGCGGCAGCGGGCGCCCGCCGCTGCCGGAGTACCAACCGATTACGTTTCGCACGGGTTCGGTCGGGAATGCGCGATTTACGCCGGACGGGAGCATTGTGTACAGCGCTTCGTGGGACGGAGGCGAACGCCAGTTGTATATAGGGCGCACCGATGACCATGGCGCGCGCGAACTGGGACTAAAGGATGTGGAACTGCTGTCCATCTCGAAGAGCGGAGAGCTGGCGGTGCGGCTCAATGGGGTGAGCCCCGGCGGTTATGCGCAGGCGGGAACGCTGGCACGTATTCCACTGAGCGGAGGAGCGCCGCGGGAAGTTCTGGACAATGTACAGGACGCGGACTGGGGAGCGGACGGCGAAAATATGGCGGTGGTGCGCTACATCCCAGAGAGCGGCCACTGGCGTTTGGAGTATCCGATTGGGAAGGTGCTGTTCGACGGTATTAATTGGATCAGCCATCCCAAGATATCGCCGGACGGGAAGTGGGTAGCGTTTGCCGATCATCAAAATGCGAACGGCGACGACGAAGGTTCGATCGGGGTGATTGGCTCGGATGGCACGGGCAAAGAGAAGATACTTTCTTCGGGTTGGTCCACGCTGCAGGGGGTGGTCTGGTCGCCGGGGAGTGATGAAATCTGGTTTACCTCCTCCAACACAGGGAACGCGGGGAACCCGCGGGCGGTGACATTGTCGGGCAAAGTGCGAACGATCATCAACGTTCCGGGAGGAATGTGGCTGGAAGATGTGCGAAACGGATTGGCGCTGATGGTGACTCATCAGCGGCGCATCGGGATTCGTGGCATGCCGCCGAGTGGAAAAGAGGAGAGGGAACTGGGGTGGTTCGGGTGGTCGATTCTGAGTGATCTAACGCCGGACGGCCGGAAAGTTTTATTCGACGAAGAAGGCGATGGTGGCGGACCGAATTACACGGTATTTCTGCGCGATACCGATGGGTCGCCTCCGGTGCGCATTGGCGAAGGAGTCAGCCTGGCGGTTTCTCAGGATGCCAAGTGGGTGATCACGCAGCCGGCGAAGGGGGGTCCGCTCAGCCTGGTGCCGACGGGAGCGGGCCAGACGAGGCAATTGACGCACGACAACGTGAGCTACCAAAAAGTGCGGTGGTTGGCTGGAGGCAAGGAGTTGCTGGCGAGTGGGATCGAGGCCGGACACGGTGCGCGCGACTATGTGATCGAAGTGAGCAATGGCGATTCGCGGCCAATCACTCCGGAGGGTGTGGGCGGCGTCGTGCCGTCCCCGGATGGACGGAGCACGGCGGTGGTGGGACAGGATGGAAAATGGGGGATATGGCCGCTGGATGGGGGCGGTCTGCGTCTGATCCCGGGGCTGGACTCGAATTACCGCGTGACTGGCTGGTCGCCGGATGGGCAATCCGTGTACGCCGTATCCCGCCGGCGCGAGAAGATCGGGAACGTCTATGGGGTGAATACAGGGACGGGGAAAATGGAGTTGTGGAGAACCTTTGGGGAAGGCTTGGCAGCGGGAGCCGTGAGCGGTCACGGGTCTTACCAGTCTGGCGAGGGGAATGCGTATGCTTATCTCTACGTGCAGACGCTGTCGCAGGTGTATGTGATTAGGAGGATGAAGTAAGCGGGTGGACGAGGGCCGAGTGCCGTGAGACGTGGATACTCAGGTGGTGCCGGCGCTCTGCCCGGTCGAGCGGGGCAGAGCCCCGCCACCACACAACCCGGGCCGAACCGGGTCCGTCACAGTCAGCGCCTACATTGAACGCTGTATCGAACAAACAATCCTGATGTGCGACTCTTTGACATTCCTATCGCTTGGGACGTTGGAAACCGGTGCCATCTCGTCGTCTGGAAGATCGAATCCGCGAATTGTGTGCCAAAGCTCTGGCCGCGCCTGACTCCGCGGATTCTAACGAAGTCATGCAACGACTCAGAGAAGCTCTTCGGGAGCACACGAATCGCCTAAGACAACTAGCTGCCCGCAAACTACGTCCGCGGCGAAGCGCTCGTTCATGACGGCGGATGCATGACGGCGGATGGATTCCCCCAAGCAAACAGCTCGTTTCAATTGCCAAGCTGCTTGACTTTTAGGCCTTCGTCCTTCGCGGCAAGGATGAGGCTTAGCTCCTCGATAAGCTGTAGGAGCTTGTGGCGATCCTGTTCCACTGCGATCATTGAACACAGTTCACGAATGCGGTCACGAGCGGCGTCGTTTATCATCGTGCTTAACTAGAGGGCAAGTAGGTTGCCGAGACGCAGGGCAGACTGCGCGAAGATAACTGCTTCCATGCCCAAGATTTTGAAGCACTTGTGAGGCTCCTGTAGGAAGGCCCATCCGTGATCTGTATGGAAAAACTTACATCGTGTCCGTCGTCGCGCTGGCATTTGTTTCATATGATTCGAGTGATTCCCGAGTAGGCCGTGGCCGGAGGGAATAGGCCAATCGAGGAGGAGAACGACAGCTCTCGACCAATGGGAGGGCGTCAATTAGTTCAGACAGGTTAGTTCAGAGAAGTAACTTCAGACGGGTGAGCTATCGAAGGCGTCGAAGGCTTCGGACTCTTTCTCTTCCTGAAAGCCAGGATGACCTTGCAGCAGGCGGGCGCATCGATTCCAGCGAAGAAGGGCATCGTCGTTTTCCGGGGGACGAATCGTCTCGGCTTCGGCGAAGCAGCGCATCGCCTCCGCAAAGAGCGGGGCGAGGGTAAGGGGCGGGCGGCCGACGCGCATCTGTGCCTTCGCTCGCCGTTCATGCAAGAGACCGGTGTAATAAAAGCGCTCGTAGCGCTCGGCGAGTCTCTGAAAAAGTTGCTCCGCTTCGCTATGGCGATCCGCCGCGTCGCCAGAGAACTGGTCGGTGATGGCGAGCCCGAGCAGGCGGAGCGCCAGTTGGTGTTCGGGCTCAACTGCCAGGATGTCGCGGCAGATCGATTCTGCCTCTTCCGGTTCGTTGAGTGAACGGTAGAGTTCGGCTTTTGAGATAGCTTCCGGAATACCGGCTTTCGAGATGGTCTTTAATTTGAACTCCATAAGAACCTCCGTTACCGTCAGCCCGGATTCTGGTTTCGTTCTTACTCTTGCTTCACCCCTCGAATTTTCCGAACCAGCATGAGCACGGGATCATAGAATTCATCAACCACGCGCTCCTTCAGAGGAATGATTGCATTGTCGGTGATGTGGATCTCCTCTGGGCACACTTCCGTGCAGCACTTGGTGATGTTGCAGAGGCCGAGGCCCAGCTCATCCTTCAGCATACGCGTGCGAGACTTCGTGTCGAGAGGATGCATTTCGAGCGCCGCAACCCGGACGAAAAACCGCGGTCCTCCGAACTGCTCCATTTGGTCGTGCTCGCGGAGAACGTGGCAGACATTCTGGCATAAGAAGCATTCAATGCACTTACGAAACTCCTGCACCCGATCGATGTCCTCCTGGTACATTTTCCAATCGGTGCCGGGGCGGGGCTCGAAGGGCGGGATTTTTTTGTTCACGCGGTAATTCCAGGAAACATCGGTGACCAGATCTTTGATCACGGGGAATGACTTCATCGGCTGAACAGTGATGGGCTTGTCGAGGGGCAGGGCATCCATACGAGTTTTGCAGGTAAGCCGCGGGCGGCCATTGACCTCGGCCGAGCAGGAGCCGCACTTGCCGGCCTTGCAATTCCAGCGCACTGCCAGATCGGGCGCCTGATGCGCCTGGATATGGTGGAGCGCGTCCAGAACGACCATACCCGGGGCAATGGGGACCCGGTACGTGGCGGGCTGCCCACCTTCGCGGTCTCCGCGGAACACCTCAAAGATTGCTTCTGCCATCGCGCCTCCGCTACTTGTAGCGCCGCCTCCCGGCGGCTATCCGTCGAGCGTCTCGCCCACCACGCCGAGGGCGAGACGCCCTCGGGACAGCCGGCAGGATGCCGGCGCTACTTAGACCAGTTATTTCTCTTCCGCAACCAGTTGCTTCAATTCGCTGAGCATCTCGGGCACCGGGGATTGGCGCAGCGTCATCTGGCGTCCCTCGCGGACGATTACATTATTTTTCGCTCCCCAGGTTGGGTCGAGGCCAGAGTGATCAATCCGGCTGTGAGCTCCGCGGCTTTCTTCGCGCGCAAGCGCGCTGCGGGTGACGGCCTCGGAAACCGTCAGCATCGCTTTCAAGTCCTGGGCGAGGTGCCAGCCGGGATTGAACAGCCTCGAACCTTCGACGCTCACGTGTTCAACGCGCTGCTTTAGTTTCTCTAGTTCCTCTAATGCACGAAGCAGATCTTCTTTATTACGAAAGATGCCGACCAGATTCTGCATGGTTTCCTGCAAATCGCTATGGATCGTGTACGGACTCTCACCAGCCTTGCGTTCGAAAGGAGCCAGCATTTCTCGCGCGGCCTCTTCGATCTGGGTGGAATCGATGGATGTAGTTTGGACGCTTTTTGCGTGGTCGGCGGCGGCCAGACCGGCGCGGCGTCCGAAGACGAGCAGGTCCGAAAGAGAATTGCCGCCCAATCGGTTCGCGCCATGCAGTCCGGCTGCAGCTTCGCCTGCGGCAAAGAGTCCGGGCACGGACGATCTTGCGGTTTCGGCGTCGACGCGAATGCCTCCCATCATGTAATGGCAGGTTGGTCCGACCTCCATGGGCCCCTTGGTGATGTCTACATCGGCGAGTTCCTTGAATTGGTGATACATGCTGGGCAACTTTTTCTTCACGTATTCGGCGGGTTTTTGCGAGATGTCGAGATAAGCGCCACCGTGTTCGGTGCCACGGCCCTCACGCACTTCCGTGTATATAGAACGCGCCACCACATCGCGGGTGGAAAGCTCCATTCTCTTGGGATCGTACTTCTCCATGAAACGCTCACCCAATTTGTTGCGGAGAATTCCTCCTTCACCGCGGACCGCCTCGGTGACGAGAATGCCTTGCACTCCCGGAGGCCACACCATGCCGGTCGGATGAAACTGAACAAATTCCATATCCATCAGCTCGGCTCCGGCGCCGTAGGCGAGCGCCATTCCGTCGCCGGTGTACTCCCAGGAATTGGAAGTGATTTTCCACGCCTTGCCAATGCCGCCGGTCGCCATGACGATCGACTTGGCTCGAAACACCACGAATCGGCCCTGTTCGCGCCAGTAACCGAATGCTCCGGCGATGCGATCTCCGTCTTTGAGCAGGCGGCTGATCGTGCACTCCATGTAAACATCGATCCCCAACTGCACGCCGCGGTCTTGCAGGGTGCGGATCATTTCGAGGCCGGTGCGGTCGCCCACATGACACAGCCGGCGGAAGGTGTGGCCGCCGAAGGCACGCTGCAGAATCTGTCCGTCCGGGGTGCGATCGAAAAGCGCTCCCCATTGCTCCAGCTCGCGCACGCGTTCGGGAGCTTCCTGGGCGTGGATTTGCGCCATGCGCCAGTTGTTGAGCAGCTTGCCGCCGCGCATGGTGTCGCGAAAATGAGTGCGCCAGTCGTCGGCGGAATCGACGTTGGCCATCGCGGCCGCGATTCCACCCTCCGCCATGACGGTGTGCGCTTTGCCGAGGAGCGATTTGCAAACCACTCCGACGTTCGCGCCTTGCTCCATGGCTCCGAGGGCCGCCCGCAGACCGGCGCCGCCGGCGCCGATGATCAATACATCGTGGTCGTGAGTTTCGTATTCTGTCGTCACAAGAGTCTCAGGTCGGTTATTGCGCCGCTGGCAACCATCCGGATGTAAAGGTCGGTGAGGCCCACCGTAATCAGGCTGATCCAGGCATAGAGCATGTGGCGCTCGTTCAGAACGCCCAGCCACCGCCAAGCCGTATAGCGCGGACGCCCGAAGGCCGTGCAGGAAAAGCAGTCGAGCTTTCCTCCTGCGAGGTGGCGGAGCGAGTGGCAGGAAAGAGCATACACAGTCAAAAGGATGACGTTTAAAAGCAGCACGAGGGTGCCGACTCCGATGCCGAAGCGCCCGTCAAAAAAGAAGGCGCGAAATGCGTCGCGCCAGAGAAAGAACAGGAAGATGAATCCCGCATACAGAAAATAACGATGGAGATTTTGCAGAACAAACGGGAATGCAGTTTCACCACGGTAGCGGTGTGTGCCGCGCTCACTGACGGCGCAGGCGGGTGGATCGAGAAAAAAAGCTCGATAGTAAGCCTTGCGGTAGTAGTAGCAGGTGACGCGGAATCCCAGAGGGAATACTAGGATCAGCAGAGCCGGAGAGAACGGCCACCAGCGATGATGGGGGTCAATGAGAGGCGAATAAAACGGAGAGATGTACGCCCCCCATTCGTAATATGTCCCTTCGAAGGCACGCGCAGTCGCATAGAGTCCGAAGGCACCGAGCAGGGCGATGACGGGCAACAACTCCAGCCACCACGCATCCCGCCGCATTGTGGCGCCGAGATGGCGCTGTGGACTTGCCGTTGAACTTGTTGCCATAGAGCCACCAACCCGTGGTGCATAGAGTAAATAGAAGGATAGCTTTTCCTCAAGTCAAAAATGTTTCGCCCATAACGCTCAGTGGCTTGTTTGCGAGATGAGTTCTAGAATGGACGACTATGACGAGGCGTTTTTTGATCGTGAGTGCGGTGGTGATCGTGCTTGGGGTGGGCATCATTGGTTTGGCCGGAGCTCAGGACGATGATGGGCCGATGTCGGATTTGCGATTTGTGGTGGTGCGCGAATACAACGGCAAGCCGGTGAGGAATGCGGCGGTGGTACTGCATCCGGTGAATCGCAAGGGCAAGCAGGAGCGCGGAGGGTTGGAGTTGAAGACGGACGGGGAGGGGCGGGCGAACATTGACGGGATTCCGTATGGTCCGCTGCGGGTGCAGGTGCTGGCGCAGGGTTTCCAGACTTTTGGGGAAGACTACAAGATCGACAAGGCGGAGACGCAGATTACGGTGAAGCTGAAACGTCCGGGGGGACAGTATTCGGTGTATGAGAATCACGGCGACGCGAAGAAACCCGACGACCAGAAGCCGGCGGAGCAGAAGCCGCAGTGATGAGGCGCGAAATGGCGCAGATTCGACTGAGATTGCATATGAAAAGAAATGTTTCGATGGTGATGGCGGTAATGATCATGCTTGGACTCGGGATGATTAGGTCGGCGCGGGCTCAGGATGACGAGGGGCCGATGTCGGCGTTGCGGTTTGTGGTGGTGCGTGACTCCGACGGTAAGCCGGTGAGGAATGCGGAGGTGGTGTTGCATCCGGTGAAGCGTAAGGGAAAGCAGGCGAAGGGAGAGATGGAGCTGAAGACGGACGCAGAGGGGCGAACGAACATTGACGGGATTCCGTACGGTCCGCTGCGGGTGCAAGTGCTGGCGCCGCATTTCCAGACTTTTGGGGAAGACTACGAGATCAACAAGGCGGAGATGGAAATCACGGTGAAGCTGAAGCGTCCGGGCGGGCAGTACTCGGTGTATGAGAATCACAGGGAGGAGAAGAAACCGCAGTAGGGCACTGGACGCGGGAAGTGGTGCATTTGTGGGAGGTGACAGGGGGAGCCGGGTGTCTTACAATCGCCTGCCATGGGACTGCAGGAGCTAACCGTCGAGCGCTATGAAGGGGTGGCGGACGATCAGCGGATTCTTTTGCTGCGCGGGCCGATCACGATAGAAACCGCTCCGCAATTTGATCGCGCAGTGCACCACGAGAGCGCCGAGACGATGATTCTCGACTTGTCGGATGTTCCTTACATAGATTCGGTGGGATTGGGATCGCTGGTCGCGGCATGTGTATCGCATCAGAAAACGGGACGCTGTCTGGTGCTGACGGGGGTGAAGCCGCGGGTGCGCAAGGTCATGGAAATCACCAAGGTGAACGATTTCTTCGTCACGTTTGGCACGACATGGGAAGCGGTGGAAGCGCTGGCTAACACCGGATCGGCTTGAGGGAGAGCTGAGATTCGCTGGAACGGGCGTCTCGCCAGCGTGGCCGCCTGAATCGAAAACTCTGGTGCGCCATCTAAATGGCATTGCTGGCGTATCCTCGCGCCGACGCCTATGAATCTTCTTTACCGCTACTCCAAGCAGTATTGGAAACTGTTTGTGGCCGCTCTTTTACTGGCCGCGACCAATCAAATCTTTTCGCTTCTCGACCCCCTGATTTTTCGTCATGTAATCGACAGCTACGCCACGAAGTATCACCAGTACACGCAAGGGCAATTCATCCGCGGGGCGGGGTTGTTGCTGCTGGCGGCGGTGGGAGTTGCGTTTGTGTCGCGCGTGGCCAAGAATTTTCAGGACTACTTCGTGAACGTGATCGTGCAGCGGTTGGGCGCGAAAATGTACTCAGACGGGATCCGGCATTCGCTGGATTTGCCCTATCAGGTGTTCGAAGACCAGCGCAGCGGTGAAACGCTAGGCAAGTTGCAAAAAGTTCGCAGCGATGTGGAGCGGTTTATTACCGCTGCCATCAATGTGCTCTTTATTTCTGTGGTCGGCATCGTGTTCGTGATGATCTATGCCCTCCGCGTGCATTGGGCGATTGCGCCGGCGTTTTTGATCACGGTCCCGCTGCTCGGAATTATCAGTTCAGTGCTTAGCAAGCGGATCAAAAAAATGCAGAAGACTATTGTTGCCGAAACCACCGCGCTGGCGGGCTCGACAACGGAGTCGCTGCGCAATATTGAATTGGTGAAGAGCCTTGGTCTCGCGCATCAGGAAGTAGTGCGGCTCAACGGCATCACGGAGAAGATTCTGAAGCTCGAACTCAAGAAAGTGAAGTACCTGCGCAGCCTGAGTTTCATCCAGGGGACGGCAGTCAACGCATTGCGCACCAGCATTTTGTTCTTGATGCTCTATTTGATTTTTCGGCAGCAGATTACAATCGGGCAATTCTTCTCACTCATGATTTATTCGTTTTTCATTTTTACTCCGCTTCAGGAGTTGGGGAACGTCATCAATATTTATCGCGAAACGGAGGTTTCGCTGCAGAACTTTCAGCAGATACTCGACACTCCTCGCGATCCGAAGCCCGCCGATCCGGAGCCGGTTGAAGAACTCATGACGCTGCAGTTTGACCAGGTCAGTTTTCAGCATCAGAGTTCTTCGTGCCTGGCGTTGGACGAGATCGGGTTCAGCGCGGCTCGGGGAGACACGATTGCATTTGTGGGACCATCGGGGGCAGGGAAGTCAACGCTGGTGAAGCTTCTGGTGGGCTTGTACGCTCCGAAAGAGGGCGAGATTCTTTACAACGGGATTCCGTCGAACCGCGTGGATTTGGATCTTCTCCGAGAAAAGATCGGATTTGTGACGCAGGACACGCAGCTGTTCTCGGGCTCGATTCGAGAGAACCTGCTGTTCGTGAATCCGAAGGCGACGGACGAGGAATGCATGGAAGTCTTGCAGCAAGCGGCGGCGCACAGCCTGCTTTCGCGCGCGGACCGCGGATTGGACACTCTGATCGGCGAGGGTGGCGTGAAGGTTTCGGGAGGCGAGAAGCAGCGGCTTTCGATTGCTCGCGCGCTGTTGCGCCATCCGCAACTGCTGGTGTTCGACGAAGCCACGTCTTCTCTTGATTCGCTGACGGAAGAAGAAATCAGCCGCACCATCCGAGAAGTCGCGACGAATCAGGAGGCGATCACGATTCTGATTGCGCATCGGCTGTCGACGGTGATGCATGCCGACCGGATCTACGTGCTGGAGCGTGGCCGCATTGTTGAATTTGGACGGCACTCGGAGTTGCTCGACCAAAAAGGTCTGTATTACGCGATGTGGCGGCAGCAGGTTGGCGAGCGCGAGGCAGTCGCGCAGGGGAAGTAGACGCACGAATTTTGCTGGTGGAGCGCCGGGCGTCCCCGCCCGGCTTGGACGGGCAAGATGCCCGTCACCACACGAACTTTCATCCTGCAAGAGACTCGATGGCCTGCGCCGCTTCCGGTGGGAGCTTGACATCGCGGCTGGCCAGATCCTGCTTCATATGTTCGGCGTTGGAGGTTCCGGTTAGCGGCAGAATTCCTATGCTGCGCGCGAAGCTGAACACGATCTGTGCCGGCGTGGCACTGGCGCTCGTTAGACTGGCGATCAGAGGATGCTGTAGCACCTCCTGATTTGCGGTTAGAAGCGAGAATCCCTGATAGATGATTTTGTGCTCGCGGCAAAACTGTCGCACGACGCGGTCCCAGCCGAGGCGGGCGTAGCAGCGGTTTTGCACAAATGCAGGAAGTTCGGCGCGGGCGGCTGCCATCTGATGCAGGTGGCGCAGAGAAACATTGCTTACACCGAGGAGATGGGCGCGTCCGGCATCGCGCTCTTTGCGCATCGCCTCCCAGACTTCGGCGTCGGCGCCGGTCCAGTCGTGGTTGGAGGAGGGCCCGTGCAGCACGTAGCTGTCGACGTGATCGGTCGCTAGATGGTCGAGCGAACTGGCCATCGACTGCGCGACCTGAATGGAAAGGGAGGCTGCGGGATCGTAGGGCAGGCGGTGGTCTTGGCCGGGGCTGATAGGTAAATTTTGTCTGCAGAAAAAGATCGTCACGCGTGACCACGCCCGCGCGATAGGCGGCGGCTAATCCTTGACCAACCCCCTCTTCAAAGTAATGACGGCGCTGGTTCGCGGTGTCGATGCCGCGAAAGCCTGTGCGGATTGCTTGTTCGGTTAGGGCGGGAGTGCGATCTTCTTTCCACGCGGTGCCGTAGATGAAATCGGGGATGGATCGGTGAGTCGGCATTGAGGTTATTTTGTCATGGTTCTGAGTGGTCAGACGTTAAGTGGGTGATAGAACGCAAAGGATGAAAGGGGATAGGGGTCCTTCGACTTCGCCAAGCCAATCGCTTCGCTCTTGGCTTGGCTGCGCTCAGGATGACAAAGGGCGGACGACAGGATGACGGGGATCGAAAACGCGATGCGGGGTCTCATGCCACCACCGGAATGTTGCTGACTCCTTTGGTCCCGAAGACTCGCCGATAGCGTTCGATTTCGGACGGCGTGCCGAGCGCCTTGGCGTAGTTGTCGGAAAGCTTAACCGCGGGCTTGCCTTCGACAGTGGATACCTTGCAGATCAGGCTGATTGGGTCAAAGTCGCTGCCACCGGCGGGATCGCAGCCGCGGAAATCGTTGGTCAGCAAAGTTCCCCAACCTGCACTGAAACGGATACGGCGGCCAGGGGTCCACTTTTTGGGATCGCGGAAATCGGCGGCGCTACGGAAATCATTCATCGTGGCGCCGCTGGCGAGCGCTCCGCCAAAGTAGGCGTGCAGGCCGAGGATGTCATCGACGTCGAGTGCGTCGGACGCGATGATGAGCTTGTCACGCGGGTCTCGATCGCGCCCCTTGAGCCATTGGATATATTCGTCGCCGGCGACGTAGGGATCCTTGCTGTCAATACGCTGGCCCGTCCAATCGGCCATCCAGTCGGGGGCATTTTCGAGAAATTGCGTAGTGCCAAAAGTATCGGGCAGCATGATGCGGAGAGCTCCCTCGTAGGTGGCCTGCCACAACTCGAGGACGCGGTACTGAGAAGCTTTGAGGGCAGCGTCATCGTCATTCGGCGCGAGCGCGGCAAGGGCCATAGGGATCTCATGGGCGTTGGTTCCGATGGCTTCCAGATCATGCTTATGGGCGAGGAAGGCATTCGAGGTTCCGGTAAAAGCGCTGCCCAGATTCGCGGCCATGGCGTTGACAACGTATTCCTGCCAGAGGAAGCTGTGGCGGCGCCGCGTTCCGAAGTCTGCCACAGCCAGGCCGGGGACACCGCGGAGGCGCTCGATCTTGCCCCAGAGTTTTGTTTTCGCCCGGGCATACAGGATGTCGAGGCCGAACTCGCGCAGTTTTTTCAATCCGGCTCGGGTCTTCAGCTCGTCAAGGATGGAAAGGGCATAGAGTTCCCACATCGTTGTCTCGGTCCAAAGGCCGTCGAAGGAGAGATGGAATTGGCCGTCCTTGACCGATAGCGCATAGTCCGACAGTCGGAAATCGCGTTCCAGCCATTCCAGAAAGGCGGGTTCAAAGATTCCGCGGCGGCCATAGAAAGTGTTGCCGGCGAGCCAGACCAGTTCCGATCTTCGAAACCGGAGGCCGCGAACGTGCTCCATCTGGTGGATCAGCTCCTCGCGCGAAAACATGTTTGCCAGGCGCACAGAAGTGGTGCGGTTGAACAGAGAGAACGACACATGGGTTCGCGGGTAATGCTTCCAGATGAACTGGAGCATCAGCAGTTTGTAGAAATCAGTATCGAGCAAGGATCTGGTAACCGGGTCGAGTTCCCAGTTGTGGTTGTGTGCGCGCTCTGCGAAGTTCACGATCATCGCGTACGATCTAGCGTACTATCCTCTGTGACAGAGCTGAGAAAATCAACCTTATGAACTAGTGAGAGTCCTCCGTTTGTGGTTTAGCTGACTTTGGAACGGTAAACACGGTACTATCAAATTTCCGCATGAAACTGCCTCGGCCCGCCTCGGCTGCCTCCCGCACCTGCGCATCATTATTCCGGAGTTGCCCGTCTTTATTTTTTGCGATGGGACAGGCCCGAGGCTGGACAGGGTTCTCTGGCGGTGGGCTGCACGCGCTGGCGATCATTATTCTGCCAGCGGTTCTGCCCGCGATGTTTCTTCTGCGATCGACCCGCGAGGAGATTTACAACATTCTGTGGGCGCTGGTGTTTGGGTTTGCCACGCTGAATATTTTGAGCCTCGGGGCGCGCCGTTTCGAGCAGGGAAAGACGGGCCTGAACTTTGGTGAGATTCTGGCGATACTGGTGGTGCTGGTGTCGATCGTTCTGCTGGGTTGGGAGCTGCTGTATGTGTTCAACATTCTGCCGGTTCGCCTCACGCCGCGCTGACGCGGATTGCGGTATGATCGCGGTGTGGTGAAACGCGAATCCAATTTTCGTGAATCTAATTTTGACGTGACTTGTCCCTGCTGCGGCGCGGTCATGAAAATCGACGCTGCAACGCGCAGCATCATCGCGCACACCGCGCCGGTCAAGCCGAAAACATTCAATGACATGGAAGAAGCGGCTCGCGCCATGAAGGAACAGGACAGCCGTCGCGATTCGATCTTCCGGCAATCGGTGGAAGCGCAAAAGCATGCCTCGGAGCTGCTGGAGAAAAAATTCCAGGAGGCGGTGAAGAAGGCCAAAGAGACGCCGGACACGGGAAGACCGATCCGGGATTTCGATTTGGACTGAACTGTTGCTGCTTGCTCACCGCCGAGACGCCGAGTACGCCGAGAGAAGCAAATACTTGAATGACTCTCCCTCTTCTTTTGGGGCATCGCGGGGCGCGAGCTTTCCGCCAAAGTCCTGAAAATACTTTGGCATCATTTGAGCTTTGTTTGCAGCATGGGTGCGACGGTTTTGAGTTTGACGTGCGCTGGTCTGCTGACGGGGAGCCTGTCATTTGCCACGACGCGACCGTCAGCGGAATGGAGATTGCGAATACTGCTTCTAAAACCCTGCCATTGCCCACATTGGAAGATGTTCTGCGGCAATTTGCTCACCGGGCGTTCCTCGATATCGAGTTGAAGGTTGTGGGGTTAGAGAGGCAAACGGTGGCAGAGTTGCGCAAGCATCCGCCGCAAAATGGATATCTGGTTTCGTCGTTTCTTCCCGGCGTGCTCACAACAATCCACGCGCTTGACGAGGCGATTCCGCTGGGAATTCTTTGCGAGACGCAGGATCAGCTTCAAGGTTGGCGCGAAATGCCGGCGGAGTGGCTGATTCCGCAGTTCGCACTGGTGGATCGACAATTGGTTGAACTGGTTCATGGGGCAGGGAAGAAAATCATGGTGTGGACGGTGAATCGCGCTGAGCCCATGCGTGAGTTCGCAGAGTGGGGCGTGGATGCGATTGTCTCGGACGAGACGCAAAGAATCGCAGAGATCGCTCGTGCACGCTGATGGGACCTCAACCCTTGGCGAGCGAGAGTCGCAAGGAAGAGAAAAGATTTGGGTGCCCTATTCTGTGATGACGTGGTCGGCCCACTCGACTAAAGACACGAAGATTGCCGGGTTTCCGAACTTAGCACCAAAGTTCGCCAGATCTTCTTCAGTGACGCCACGCGCGCGGGAACAGGCTCCGCAAGCATAGATGGGAACCTTCTTAGCAGCCAGTTTGGTAACGGATTCCACAATCGGCGGCCAACCCACGGGAGTCACAGAATTTGCCACGGCCTTACGCATCAGTGACACGGCCTCGCCGAGCAAGTAAATTTGCACTTCGTGTCCCGCCTCGGACAGGGCCAATCCATGAGAAAACGGGAACGCGGCCTTGGTGGGATCGTCGGATCCCCAAGCGCTCTTCATCATGATCTTCAGTGGCTTCTTCGAGGCTTGGGCTTGCGCCTTCATCACTCCTGCAGCTAGAAATGGGAGGGCAGCAATCTGGGATAGTCGGGTGAGAAATTCGCGTCTTGCCATGCAATTCTCCTGTCGGCTGATTGACAAACGAAAGCGTTCTATCTTACTCGAATCTGAATCCCGATTCTGGATCGATGACAGCTTTTTGTTTTCACGCAATGTTCCCGGTCCGACGTTTGCCCCGGCCAGATAGCTCATTTACATTGGAGGCTCATGCCCATCACCGGCGAACGATTCGAGCGAGCGGTTCAGATCATGGCGCGGTTGCGGGCTCCGGGGGGATGCCCGTGGGATCGCGAACAGACCTTCGATACCATCAAGCCCTACACGCTGGAGGAGACTTACGAAGTCCTCGAAGCCATCGACAACCGCGATTGGCCGGAGTTGACCGGCGAATTGGGTGACCTGCTGTTGCAGGTGCTGTTCTATTCGCAGATGGCGAGCGAGGAAGGCCACTTCTCGGTGGATGATGTGCTGGATCGGCTTTCTAACAAACTGGTGGATCGGCATCCGCACGTATTTGGTGAAGTGAAAGCCGACACTCCGGCCGAAGTGCTGCGCAACTGGGAGGCGCTGAAGGGGGAAGAGAAAAAGAAGCGGCTAGCGGCGGGTGGAGGTGAGAACGCTGAAAATGCGGATGACGCGCAATCGGTGCTCTCGGGCGTGTCGTCGAAAATGCCGGCACTTCTCGAAGCGCATAAGCTCAGCTCGCGCGCCGCGCATGTGGGATTTGACTGGCCGGAGATTGAAGGGCTTTTTGCCAAGCTCGAAGAAGAGACTATGGAGTTGCGCGAGGAACTGAAGGCTGCGCCCGTCAAGGGGCCGTCGAGGACGGGGATTGCCGGGTCGGGAAAGCCGCAGGTTGCGCCGGAACTGCGTGAGCGTCTGGAAGATGAAGTTGGAGATCTCTTCTTCGTGCTGGTGAACATTGCGCGCTATCTGTCGCTCGATCCGGAGTCGGCGTTGAGGAGGACGAATCGCAAATTCAAGCGGCGGTTTCAATGGATGGAGGAGCGTCTGCGCGCTGGCGGGAGAGCGCCACAGCAGGCGTCGATGGGCGAACTGGAATTACTATGGCAACAGGCGAAGCTACAGGAAAAACAAGCGTGACGGAAGCCACCAGCGGAGCGTCGACCGGAGCGTCACCCGGAACTATGGGCGGAACCTCCACCGGAACTACGACCGGCGAAGTAACTATCCGCAAGTGCGAAGCGCTTGAGGAGATGCAGGCCTGCTTTGCGTTGCAGAAGGAAGTATGGAAGTTCGCGGGTGCGGACCTGATTCCGGTACGGATGTTCGTAGTGGCAGCGAAGATTGGTGGGCAGGTGATTGGGGCCTTTCTTCAAAGAAACGACAAAAGAAACGACGACAGGGACGGTGAAGGTGAACTGATCGGCTTTGCGCTCGCGATCCCCGGAATGCGAAACGGGTACTGCTATCTGCACTCGCAGATGCTGGCTGTTCGACAGCAATACCGAAATGGAGGCTTGGGGCGGCGGATGAAACTCTATCAGCGTGAAGAGGCGCTGGCGCGGGGTTTTGAGCTGATGGAGTGGACGTTCGATCCGCTGGAGATCAAGAACGCGTATTTGAATATCGAGAAGCTGGGTGCGATCGCGCGACGCTATAACGTGAACCAGTACGGGATCACGTCGTCGCCGTTGCAGGGAGGTTTGCCCACCGACCGACTGGTGGCGGAGTGGTGGATGAAGTCAAAAAGGGTCGAAGCGGTGCTGGCGGATGCGCCGCGGGCGGAGTTCGAATGTCGTGCACGCATCGAGGTGCCGGCGGAGATCTATGAATGGAAGTCTGCGGCGACGACGCGAAAGCAGGCGCTCGCCGTACAGGACAGGAATCGTGAGCAGTTCCGCCGGGCGTTTGCAGAAGGACTGAGTGTGCTCGGCTATGAACGGGACGAACATGGGAATGGTCGATTCCTGTTGGGAGAGTGGGACGAAGCCCGGCGGTAGTGGAGCGCGCGAGCCGCTGCTTTCCCTAAGAAGCGCGGCGAGACGGGGCAAGCCGTGTCTCTACGGGTGTAATGGTTTATGGCGATGCCCTGAAACACCGTAACTCATTATGAAAATAGAATCGGTAACTCTGCGTGAACTACATATGCCGCTCGTGCATTTTTTTGAAACGAGCTTTGGCCGCGTCTACAGCCGCCGCATCCTGCTGGTGAGTGTCGAGGCCGATGGAGTGCGCGGGTGGGGCGAGTGCGTTGCTGGAGAAGATCCGTTTTACAGTCTGGAATGGACCGAAACCGCGTGGCCCACCATCAAGCAGTACCTGGCGCCGCTCCTGCTTCAGAGTGAGTTGGATGCCGGCCGGGACTGTGCGGCGCGATTTGCCAGAGTCCGCGGCCACCGCATGGCGAAAGCCGCGCTCGAAAATGCGGTGTGGGACGTGGAGGCGCGGCAGAAACAACTGCCGCTCTGGAAATTGCTAGGGGGGACGCGACGCGAGATCGCATGTGGCGTTTCGATCGGGATTCAAGACACGCCGGAGCAACTTCTGCAGAAGGTCGACACTGAGTTGGCGGCGGGATACCGGCGGATCAAGATTAAGGTGAAGCCGGGATGGGACTTGAATGTGCTGGAGAAAATCCGCGCCCGCTGGGCGGATATTGTGCTGAGTGTGGATGCGAACTCGGCCTACACGCTCGATCAGGTTGAGCACCTGCGCAAATTCGATGCCTTCAAACTGCTCATGATCGAGCAGCCGTTGTGGAACGACGAAATCTATCTTCATGCGCGGCTGCAAAAAGCTCTCCAGACGGCGATCTGTCTGGATGAATCGATTCTTAATGCGCGAGATGCCGATTTTGCGGTGGAGATTGGCGCTTGCCGGATCATCAATATTAAGGTGGGCCGCGTGGGCGGCTTCAGCGAGGCGAAGAAAATCCACGATGTCGCGCTGCAGCACCAGGTTCCGGTGTGGTGCGGCGGGATGCTGGAATCGGGAGTGGGACGCGGGCACAATATCGCTTTGTCGACGCTTGAGAATTTTCGCTTGCCGGGAGACGTGTCGGCATCGAAGCGTTATTGGAAAGAGGACATTATCGAACCCGAAGTGGAAGTCCGCGGCGATGGAATGATCGCCATCAGTGATGCAGCCGGGACGGGCTACCAGGTGCGCGAAGATCTGGTGCGGAAGTTCACCGTGCGCGAAGAAACGTTTCGCGCGTGTAAATGAGAGGCACCAGGTTTACGGGTGGTGGAACGGAGACGGGGCAAGCCCCGTCTGTACGGGCGTCCACAGAGGATTCTTCCTTCTTCAACAGTTCCAGCGCCTGGGCGAAGGTCAGGTCCGAGGGAACCCGCTTGAAACCTGTAAAAGTCTCCGTCGAACTGATGGAGAGACTCTTGAACAGGAGGATCTTTCCGGTGAAGTTCACGCTCATGCTTGAAATTTCCCAGACATTATCGTCGAGCTCCTGCTGCTGAACCGTGAAGCGGCCGCCCGGATCGAGGTGTCCGAGGATTCCCCACCCGAAGCCGACTTCCTTGAAGAGCGTGCCGTCAATGACGGCAAGACGGTAATGGGCGGGGTCCACCAGCACGGAGCCCTGCATGCCGGTCAAGACCTCTTCTACGTGCGAGGGCGGCTGGTAGTGGGGATTAGGCCGGAACTTCAATTTGACCAGAGTCTCGCCGGCGCGGCCAATGCCCTCCGAGCCCGGTTCTTCTCCGGCGTACTCAAACACGAAGGCATCAGGAAGTGCGCGCACGATGCGCAGAGTGCGCTCGGCGCTCGCGCGCTCCTGTTCGCGCTTCTTTTTCAACTCTTCGGGATGGCTGATGAAACGTTCGACGCGGGCTTCTTCCGCACGGCGCTGTTCAGGAGTCAGAGTTTTGCCGTTGTAGGCGATCACCAAGCCGGCAGTAGCCTCCCTGGTTTCGACATAGAGCCGGGTGGTGGATCCCTGAGGCGTAGTCTTGGTGCCGCGAAACAGGAAGCGGGGGCTGTCGTCATCGGCCGCCTTGATTTCGTTCTGCACTGCTTTGCGCACCAGTTCCATCGGATCCCGATACGAAGAAACTGTCGCTGGTTGCCCGGCAAAACTGGTGGCGGTGAGCAGCAGAATCCACGCGCCGGCCTGGGCGATGGAGTAAGCGAGGGATTTGCGCGAGATAGATTTGACGACCGCCATGACCAGACTGAGCACGTTGCCCCGTTTAGACCATGGTAGCAAAACAGGGGGTTGCCTCCAGCTGAAAACGCGTTTCCGGCAGCTGCTCTAACTCCTAGATGGATAATGATTTCCGGCTACTACTCTGAACCGCAAGCTGGCGGATGATTTACAATCAGTTTATTCGCGGCGAACAGAGCGCGACGAGATGGAGGCTAAAGCATGGATGCTCCGAAGACCGGAGAGTTTGCCCACATCGGCAAATCGGTCGTGATCAAGGGAGAGGTATCGGGCTCCGAAGACTTGTACGTGGATGGGAGCGTCGAAGGGAAAATTGAGCTCCGCAACCACAGTCTGACCGTCGGGCCGAACGGAAACGTCAAGGCCGACGTCACTGCCAAGGCCGTGGTAATTCAGGGTAAATTGGATGGGAGCGTGAATGCTTCTGATCGCGTGGAGTTGCGAAAGGCCGCGGTGGTAAACGGCGACGTGACCACGCAGCGCATCGCCATTGAAGAGGGCGCCTTCCTGAAAGGGAAGGTTGATATTCAGAAAGAGGCCGGAAAAGCGGCAGGACTCGCGTCTTCGTAAGTAAAGGCGGGGCGCAGGGATCGATGGCATCTGTTTCTGACAACGTAATGAAATTCTTTCGGAGCTCTTCGAAGACGACTGCGGGTCCCGCGGTCCCACGGAAGATAACCCGCCGGTCGAGCGGCATGGGAGAGATTTCGCGGCTGCTGAATTCGCAGGAGTCGCTGTGCGTGCTCGACATGGGCGCGACCTCTGCCAACAACATCCGCTTTTTCACCAACAAGGGACACAAGAATTACAGCGAAGATTTGTTGCGGTCGTCACTCGACCCCGCGCTGCGCATTCAGGACAGCGACGGGAATTCTGTTGTAGACAGCAAGAAGTTTCTGGACGAGAACCTGGCATATGCGAACGCTCAGTTCGACGTGGTGCTGTGCTGGAATCTGCCCGATTACATGGAAGAGAGCCTGGTGAAGCCGACCATCGACCGTTTGTGGTCGGTGATGAAGCCGGGCGGATTACTGCTGGCCTTCTTTCATACGCGCGACGCGGGCCCGGACACGACCTGCTATCGCTATCATGTCACCGGTACCGACATGCTGGAGATACAAGAGGTGAAGTTCGTGCCGCCGGGGCGTCCAGCGTCTGAAAAGCAGTCTCCGCGCCTGCAGCGCGTATTCAACAACCGGCACATTGAAAATTTGTTTCGGGATTTTGCTTCGATTAAATTCTTCCTGGCGCGCGATGCGATTCGGGAAGTGCTAGTGGTGCGCTAATTAACCGAACTGGTGGAGCGCCGGGCGTCCGCCCGACGTTCCAACACATGACTTATCGCGGGTTGGACAAACACGTTGGACATGTCTTCGCGTGAGACAGGCGGGCTTTGTGAGCCTGTTCGTATGCTTCCATTTTTTCTTTCTGCTGCTTTCTGTTAGCTCTGTCCGACAATTTAGGCTTTATTTCATTTCGATACAGATGCGAAGTCCATGCCGCTTGAGCATGGGTCTCGCGATCTTTAAGTTCTTTGTAGGCGGCGCATTCCGACTCAGACATTGCACGATGATAATTGAAAGTGTTGCCGCTGCCGAGACGCGGCAAGCCGCGTCTCTACGACAAAAGTGTGGCCACCAGCGAACCTGTGGCCATTCCTGTTTTCGGCGAACTCTTGATAGGATATAGAGTCAGGCATCGGTTCCGCGCGACGTTTTCCCGCCAACCCCGCCAGGTCCGGAAGGAAGCAACGGTAACGGGCTCTTTCGTGTGCAGTGGATCGCCGGTGCCTGACTTTTCGTTTGCTTGTTGCTGCGAGTCTGGCGGCGGAACTACGGGCGTCTCGCCCGTTTAGTTTTGGGGTGGCCGGGCGGGACGCCCGGCTCTCCACTGGCAAAGTTTCGTGGCTACCCGTTTCGTCATGACTAAACGTCTTTACTACGATAGTTCTGAAGTGCACGAATTCGATTCCGTAGTCGAAGACGTCGCACCTCCCTCCGCTGAGCAATCGCGTCCGGCTGTTATTCTGCGGGAAACCGCGTTCTATCCCACCAGCGGCGGGCAGGTCCATGACACGGGGTGGCTTACGCTTGAAGGGGCCGAGCGCCTGCGAGTAGCGGAAGTTGCGGATGCGGAAGACGGCAGGATTCTCCACTACTTGGAAGCGCCTGCGAAAGTGCCGGTTGCGGGCGTCAGGGTGCGCGGCAGCATCGATCCCGAACGACGCCGCGACCACATGCAGCAACACTCCGGACAGCATGTTCTTTCGGCCGCGTTTCTCGAGCTTTACCAGATGCCGACCGTCTCGTTCCACATGGGCGAAGACTATTGCTCGATTGATCTGGCGACGCCGTCGGTAAGTTCCGAGCAGATTGCGGGGGCGGAGAAGCGAGCCAATGAAGTTGTGTTTGAGAACCGTCCCGTGACGATTCGCTATGTTTCGCGCGCAGAGGCGGAGAAGCTGGGGCTGCGTAAACTGCCTCCTGCCGAGCATGAGGAGGTGCGCCTGGTCGAGTTCGCGGAATTCGATTTGAAGGCTTGCGGCGGAACGCACGTCGGCGCCAGCGGGCAGATTGGGTCTATCCTGCCGCGGAAAACTGAGAAAGTGCGGCAGGGAACGCGAGTAGAGTTTGTCTGCGGCGGCCGCGCAGTTCGCATGGCGCGGCGCGACTATAGTGCCCTCAGCGAGGCGGCTGCGCTATTCTCGGCGAAGCTCTGGGATGTGCCGGAGCAGATCCGCAAGAGTGTCGAAGAGAGCAAGTTGTTGCGCAAGCAAAAGGACGATGCGCTCGATCAACTTGCCGAGCTTATGGCCTTGGCCGCTCTGCATTCGCAGCCTGAGAAGAACGGCCGGAAGATTGTTGTGAAGGCGTTTTCTGATCGCGACATCAGCTTTGCGAAGCTCTTTGCGCAGAAGGTGACTCGAACAGCCACGCCAGCGATCGCGCTGGTGGCGAGTACTGTGGATACGCCGGGTCTGGTTTTCGCGCAGACTCCTGCCGGCGCTGCTGATATGGGGGCGTTGCTCAAGCAAGTGTTGTCGTCCGTCGGAGGGCGTGGCGGTGGAAGCCGCGACTTCGCGCAGGGTGGAGTCCCGGCGGGCTGCAATGTCGAGCAGCTTTTGCAGCAGGCGGCGGGTACAATCGGAAGTTGATCCCGTACGGCGCAGCATTTTTCGGGAAGAAAGTCAGTGGGTGGAGGGCCGGCGTCTCGCGCGCGGCAGTTGGGCGGCCGGGCGGGGACGCCCGGCTCTCCACCGGCAAGTTCATTCGATGCTGGAACCACGGCTGATACTCGTCAATCTCCTGATCAAGCTGGGCGTGGCTGCGGCCGTGTCTAGCGCGCTGGTGCGCTCCAAAGAATTCAAGAGTCTGATCTTTCGGGAGCAGCGCGCGACCCGGCACAAGATTTATCTGGCGTTGTGGATGGCGATCCCCATCGCACTCGGCGTGTGGATACGATGCAGCGTCAAGAGTTTCAGCGCCGGCGACCTGTCGCTTGAAACAGCAGTGCTGCTGGGCGTGATCGGCGGGCGCCTATCGGGAGGTTTCGGCGGAGCGCTGATATCGCTGCCCGCAGTCGTGTATGGCGAGTGGGCGAGCTTGCCGTTGAATGTGTTCGCCGGAATTGTCGCTGGACAGTTGCGCCGCTTCGCGCCCGAACAGGAAGACATCTGGTCATTCTCGCCGTTCATCGATCTCACCCTTTATCGCATGATTCGGCGCAATCTGCCGAGGCCGCGCGTGTTTGATTGGCAGATCACTTTTTTCGCCACCATCGTGGGCCTGCGTTTCCTGCAGACGCAGATCTGGCACTTCTGGCCGAACTCCATCTTCAGCCTGGAAAGCCCTGGCCTGTGGGCGGGGGGCGGCGGAGGAACTCTGAATGGGTATTTGGTGGAGAGCGCGATCTACCTTACGGTGGTTATGGTGGTGGGCACGGAGCTGAAAATCTTCAACAGCGTCCGCATCCAGATAAAGCTGGAAGAGCAGGAACGGCTGCTGCTGCAGGCGCGCATGGCGGCGTTGCAGAATC
>Ga0193751_1000552_pt1 | contig 28631 bp, 26 predicted proteins | sample L1c2metaG_FD_143050 | JGI IMG/M metagenome (GOLD analysis project Ga0193751, IMG submission 143050) | Soil microbial communities from a riparian zone of the East river system, Colorado, United States - L1c2 | ecosystem: Environmental > Terrestrial > Soil > Riparian zone | place: USA: East River... | reverse complement strand
CGTCGCCGCCGCTGCTCTCGGCTTTGCCCGGCGCGCGTTGGACGAGACGCTCAAGCGCGTGCGGGACCGCCGGATGTTCGATGGAACGCTCGCCGACCTGCAACTGGTGCAGGGCGCGATCGCCGAAATGGCGCTCGATATCGACGCCGCAGCTTTATTGGTCTATCGCGCGGCCTGGGCCAAGGACAGCGGTGCGGCGCGGGTCACGCGTGAAGCCTCGATGGCGAAATTGTTCGCTACCGAGCGCGCGCAGCGGGTGGTCGATAAAGCGGTGCAGCTGCACGGCGGCGATGGAGTCCGACGCGGTCATATCGTCGAACGGCTGTACCGGGATATCCGGGCGCTGCGCATCTACGAGGGCGCCTCCGAAGTTCAGAAAGTCATTATCGCACGGCAGATGCTTGCGGGAGCGTGATCATGGCTACGCCTTTGCTCGGCCGTTCGGCCCATACGGATACTTTCACGCGGGACAATCTTCCGCCGGCGCAGCAATGGCCCGAGATTTTGCTCACCGGTTTCGACTATCCCGAGGAGCTGAACGCGGCGGTCGAATTGACCGACCGCATGGTGGCACGCGGCTTCGGCGATCATGTCGTGCTAATCGGCAATGGCCGCCGCCGCACTTACAAAGAGCTCTCTGACTGGACCAATCGGATCGCCCAGGCCCTGGTCGAGGACTTCGGAATAAAGCCGGGCAACCGCATTCTCATCCGATCCGCCAACAATCCGGCTTTGGTGGCATGCTGGCTGGCGGCGACCAAAGCCGGCGCGGTGGTCGTCAACACGATGCCGATGCTGCGAGCCGGCGAATTGGGCAAGATCGTCGACAAGGCCGAGGTGACGCTGGCGCTGTGCGACACCAGGCTGATGGATGAACTAGTCAATTGCGCCAAGACCAGCAAACACCTCAAGCAGGTGATCGGTTTTGATGGCACCGCGAACCACGACGCCGAACTTGATCGCATTGCGCTGAGCAAGCCGGTGACCTTCAATGCCGTGAAGACCGGGCGCGATGACGTGGCGCTGCTGGGGTTCACCTCCGGCACCACGGGCGAGCCCAAGGCGACCATGCATTTTCATCGCGATCTCCTGATCATTGCCGACGGCTATGCCAAGGAGATTCTCTCGGTCACCCCCGACGACATATTCGTCGGCTCGCCGCCGCTCGCCTTTAACCGGGCGCGATGACGTGGCGCTGTTGGGCTTCACCTCCGGCACCACCGGCGAGCCGAAGGCGACCATGCATTTTCATCGCGATCTCCTGATCATTGCCGACGGCTATGCCAAGGAGATTCTCTCGGTCACGCCCGACGACGTATTCGTCGGTTCGCCGCCGCTCGCCTTTACCTTCGGTCTCGGCGGTCTTGCGATTTTTCCACTGCGCTTTGGCGCGACCGCGACGCTCCTGGAAAACGCCTCGCCGGCCAACATGATCGAGATTATCGAGACCTACAAAGCGACCGTCTCGTTCACCGCTCCCACCGCTTATCGCGCCATGCTTGGCGCGATGCACAATGGCGCAGACTTGTCTTCGCTGCGCGTTGCCGTCTCTGCGGGAGAAACGCTGCCGGCACCGGTATTCAATGAATGGATGGCAAAAACCGGCAAGCCGATTCTCGATGGCATCGGTTCGACCGAGATGCTGCACATATTCATTTCCAACAGGCTCGGTGATGCGGCGCCCGGTTCGACCGGAAAGCCGGTGATCGGATACGAGGCCAAGATCGTCGGCGACGACATGAAAGAAAAACCGCACGGCGAGGTCGGCAAGCTCGTTGTGCGCGGCCCTACCGGCTGCCGCTATCTCGCCGACAAGCGGCAAGCCGCTTATGTGCGCGACGGCTGGAATCTCACTGGCGACGCGTTCTCGCAAGACGAGAAGGGCTATTTCCACTTTGCCGCGCGCACCGACGATATGATCATTTCGTCGGGCTACAACATCGCCGGGCCGGAAGTGGAGGCGGCACTGTTGTCACATCCGGACGTCAAGGAATGCGCGGTCGTCGGCGTGCCGGACGAGGAGCGCGGCCAAATTGTCCAGGCGCATGTCGTGCTCAAGGACGGCGTCGCCGCAAGCGCGGAATGCGTCAAGCGGTTGCAGGATCACGTCAAGGCGACGATTGCGCCGTTCAAATATCCGCGGTCGGTCAAATTCATCGACGCGCTGCCGAAAACCCAGACCGGCAAGATCCAGCGATTTCGGCTCCGTCACAGCGAGACATGAGGAGCACATAAGTGGCGGACCCGCACACATTTCTTCATCCCCATGGCTGGCGGCCGAGTAAGGGCTTCAGCAACGGGGTGGTCGCGCAAGGGCGCACGATCTTTCTCGCCGGCCAGGTCGGCTGGAACGCCGAGCAGCGGTTCGAAAGCGGCGATTTCGTCGCCCAAGCACGGCAGGCGCTCGCCAATATCGTCACCCTCGTCGCGGAGGCCGGCGGGCGCGCGGAGCACATTACCCGGCTGACCTGGTTTATCCTCGACAAACAGGAATATCTGTCGCAGCAGCGCGAATTGGGCGAAGCGTATCGCAGTGTCATCGGCAAGCACTTTCCTGCCATGACGCTGGTGCAAGTCGGTGCGCTGGTCGAAGACGCGGCCAAGCTCGAGATCGAGGCTACCGCGGTCGTGCCGAACTAAACGCGACCGATCGCGGCTGTGGCCGCCACGTCAGTGATAGAGGTCCAGTTCGGGTCGCGAATCCGGAATGAAACCGTCGCGGTTTGGCATCGTCACCTTCGGCAGCGTCGTTGCATTCATTGTGTCGGTCGGCTTGATGATCTTCGCCTCCGAAAGGACATAAGCCACCACCGCATAGACGTCGTTGTCGCTGAGCGTACCAGGGGCGTTGAACGGCATGGCCCGCTTGACGTAATCGAACAGCGTCGTCGCATAGGGCCAATAACTCTCGACCGTTTTGATCGGCGTGTCGCTCGCCAGCGTGCCGCGGCCGCCAAGAAGCCGATCGCCGCCGACGCCCTTGGCGGGATTGCCCTGACCTTTGTCACCGTGGCAGGCGGCACAACTATCGGCGAACACTTTCGCGCCGGCCGCCGCAGTGCCGCTGCCCGGCGGCAGCCCGGTACCATCGGCCGGGATGGCAGAATATTTCGCCAGTTCTTGTGGGCCGATCGGCGTGCCGAAGCCGAAATGGTCTTGGCTTTGCGCCAAGGCCGGCGAAGCCGCCGCAGCCACTGAGACCGCAACCAATATGCCGGCCGCTTGCAGGATGGGCTTAGGCGTGAACATTGGCGACGCTCCCGGTTTCGTCGATCGCCCAGCTCTGGATCGCATTAAGGTGATAGATCGAGCCGAACGGCCCGTGCGATCCGCGGATGGCGATCAGTTGCTTGAGCGTCGGCTGAATGTAGCCGGTTTCGTCGGCGCAGCGGCTCTGCAGGATGGCGAGTTTGCCATCCCACATCCACGGATAGCTGAAGCGGACGGTGCAGACCGACTCCGGCGTGACGTTGAGCTGCGCCGGCCGCCAGCTCTGGCCGCCGTCGACCGACACGTCGACCGACTGCACGCGGCCGCGCCCACTCCAGGCCAGCCCGCTGACGTTGTAGAAGCCGGGCCCCGGCAGCTTCATCTCGCCGGATGGGAAGGTGATCACCGACTTTGCTTCCATCTCCATGCTGAATTGCCGGGCCTTACCGTTCGCCAGCAGGTCGGTGTATTTGGACGTCTCTTCGCGGGTCATGAACGGCTTGTCGCTGACCTCGAGCCGGCGCAGCCATTTGATATGCGTGTTGCCTTCGTAACCGGGCAGCAACAGCCGCAGCGGATAGCCTTGCTCAGGGCGGATCGCTTCGCCGTTCTGGCCGTAAACGAGCAGTGCGCCTTGCTCAGGGCGGATCGCTTCGCCGTTCTGGCCGTAAACGAGCAGTGCGTCCTTGAGCATCTTTTCAATTGGGATGCTGCGCGTCATGACCGCCGCATCGGCGCCTTCCGCTAGCACCCAGCTCGAACCGTCCTTGAGGCCGACTTCGCGCGCGATCGTGGCAAACTGCACGCCGGTCCATTCCGAGGTGCTGAGCAGACCATGCGTGCCTTGCACGGTTTTCAACGTCGGCTTGTTCCATTCAGTAAGACCGTTGCCCGAGCACTCAATGAAGTGTTTCCGGGTCACCGAAGGAAACCGCTTCAGATCCGCCATCGAGAATTTCTTCGCCGTACCGACCATGCCATGCACGACCAGCGAGTGATTGGCCGGATCGATGGTCGGTATGCCGCCATGATGGCGCTCGAAGTGCAGGCCCGAGGCGGTGAGATTACCGACCATCTTGTCGAGCGGCGTGAAGCTCCACGACGTATATTCGTTCGCAGTCGGAAAGCGTGTGCGGACTTCAGTCTCGAATTGCGAGCGTGAGCCGTAGCCGCCGTCGGCCGCAACCGCGCGGCCTAGTTCCTTGGTCGGATCGGCGGGAGCGTCGTAATAGACCGCGCCGGGCGGCGCCTTCTGGGCGAGCGCGGCGGTCGAGCCGGCAAGGCTCGCCGCCGAACCGGCGGCAAACAAGAACCTGCGCCGGCTCGCGGGCGAACGCGGAAACATTCCATCCTTGCAGTCGCATTCTTGCGCTTCCCGCTGCGCGATCTGTCGCGTCTCGGCCGCGACCATTTCCGCGGCTATGCGCCGCGATTTCTCGTCATAGATGACTGAGGCCACGTTCCCCTCCCTGCTTATCCCGCTTCCGCCGATCGCGAGCTCGGCAGAAATATCTTCCGAAAGCTTAGCCGAAACGAGAAGGAAATCTCTGTCGTCCGGTCGATGGAGTAATTGACGCGGCCAATGGAGAATGCGACCGCTCGTCGCGCCGGTTTGTCATCTGCCCGTCGCGAATTCGGCTGGTATCGAAGCGGCCCTTGGCGCCGCTGCCGTCGATGGCTCTGACCCTACAATGCGAGTTTCGGTGGCAAAGCCCCACGCCGGATCGAACCGATGCACGTGATAGACCGGGCGCGTCCTCATGGGAGGCGGATACTCCCCCTTGCGCAGCGTCGTCGCGATGCACGGCACCACGCTTGCCGGGATGCCGCCGACATGACCGGCGGCCGCACGATGAACATGGCCGCTGAAAACCGCAACGACCCGCCCGGAGCGCTGCAAGGCATCGCGTAGCCGCGATATGCTTGCCGGTGTTTCGAAATGGAGCCGGTCCGGCCCGACAGTGACTTCAAACGGCGGATGGTGGGTGAAAACCACAATCGGCTTGGTCGTTTCGACATCGATCCGATCGATCAAATCTTTCACCTGTTCAAAGCGAAATTCACCCTTGCCGTTTCCCGGGCTGAGTGTGTCCAGCGCAATCAGCCTTACCGGAAAATCTTCAATCGCATAATCAATGAAGTCGGAACCCGGCGCGAGGTAACCGCGTGCGGAGAAGGCCGCGCGCAGGTTCGCTCTGTCATCCTTATTGCCGGCGAGGACATAGACCGGCGCGCGCGCCGCCGCGAGTATGGACGCGGCTTCCGCATACTCGTCTCGCCGTCCGTTATGGACGATATCGCCGGTATGAACGATTGCTTGGGGCGGCGGATCGAGCGCGTTTATGTCGGCAATCGTCAGCGCGAAGTCGCGCATTCTCTGGTTGGCATCGGGCGTATCGAGCGTCAGATGCGTGTCGGAGATCTGGGCGATTATCATGATGCGACCCTAAAGCGAAGTCGACTTTCCGGGATCATGCTCTGCCCGCCGATCGCAAGCTTGCATAATATTCTTTGAGAATCGCCACCACCTCCGGGCGGCTGAACTCCGGCGGTATGTCGGCATTGCTTGAGAGCATCTGTCGTTGCTGCGTGCCGGAGATCGAAATGTGATACTGCGGATCGTGCGGACAGGTTTTCGCCGTCGCCATGCCATAGCATTTACGGCAATAAAAGGTGACGTCGATTTTCAGCGGCTTGGTATGCAACGCGCCCGGCCATAGCTGATCGAAAACGTGTTGGGCATCGAACGGTCCATAGTAATCGCCGACACCGGCATGGTCGCGCCCGACGATAAGGTACGAGCAGCCGAAGTTCTGACGAATGAGAGCGTGAAGCAGCGCCTCGCGCGGCCCAGCATAGCGCATCTCGATCGGATACCCCGCCTGAATAACAGTTCCCGGTCGGAAATAATTGTCGATCATCGCCTGAATTGCCCGGGTACGGACATCGGCGGGAATGTCGCCTGGTTTTAATTTTCCGAGCACCTGGTGAATAAAAACGCCGTCTGAAACCTCTACAGCAATCTTGACGAGGTGCTCATGGCTGCGGTGCATGGGATTGCGGGTTTGGAAGGCGGCGACATTCGACCAGCCGCGCTCGAGAAACATCGCCCGCGCTTGCGCGGGCCGGATGTACAGGTTTGGATATTTGGTTGGATATTCACCTTCGCTCAGCACGAAGACCGGCCCGGCCAAGTTGACATCGCCCTGCTGCAGCACTTTCGCCACGCCGGGATGCTTCGGATCGGCAGTACGATAAACGTGCTCGGCCTCAAGCTTCTTGTCGATTGAATATTTCTCGCGAACCTCCATGACGGCGAGAATGTCGCCGCTCTCCGCGTCGACGAGCGCGATCTCCTCTTCGACGTGAATGCTATTGGCAAGGTCGTTGTCGACGGAAAGCGTGATCGGAATCGGCCAGAACACGCCGGTAGTCAGTTTCATGTCGAGGCATGAACCGCGCCAGTCGTCATGACCCATAAAACCGTCAAGCGGCGTATAGGCACCCATTGCCAGCATGAAGAGGTCGGAGACCGTGCGCGAGTCGAGGGGAATCCTTCTGAGTTCTTTTGCCCGCTTGCGCTCCTCGGGCCGGTGCGCCTCCGGCAACAGCAAGGGTTTGACCTGCTCAGAATTGTGCGGCGGCACGAGTTGGGCCATTTCCGATTGCTTTCTGAGAGACGCACGAACCGACAGGCGCCCTAAAACAGCCGGTGATCAATCTACGATGTGATAGACCGGAGCCTTCTCCATCGCCCACTTGCCGGAATCGCGGTCGTAGCGGGACAGGGTGAAGCAATGCCAATCGTTGTCGTCGAGCTTCGGATGGTCGGCCCGGTAGTAATAGCCCGGCCAGCGGGTTTCCGTCCGGAATAGCGTGTGCTGCGTGACGCATTCCGACGCCAACACGCGATGGTGAAGCTCCCAGGCGCGCTGCAATTGGTGCAGGTCTTCGGCGCCCAAATGAGCGAGATCTTCCTTCAGCATTTGCAACAATTCGAGGCCGCGGGTGAGTAGCGGTTCGTTGGTCGTATAGTAGGCGCTGATGCCGCCGACATATTCGTCCATGATCTTTTCGAGGCGCTGCAGGCCGTGAAGCGGCAGCAGATAACTCGGCGACACGGTCCCGGCGACGATTTCATTGCGCCCGATCTGATAGTTTTCCAGCGGCTGGTAGATGAGCGTCTTGAGGTCTTCGTATTCCGCTTCGCTGAGTTCGGGCTGCTGTTTGCCGGCCTCGTTGACGTATTTGACCGCGGCCTTGGCGGCGATCCGGCCTTCAGTGAAAGACCCCGATGAGAACTTATGGGCGGTGCCGCCAATCGCATCGCCGGCGCCGAACAGGCCCTCGATGGTCATCATCCGGTTATAGCCCCACTGATAGTCCGCGGGTGCGTAGTCTTCCGGGCCGCTCGCCCAGGCACCCGAACACGTCGCGTGCGAGCCCATGACGTAGGGCTCCGACGTGGTCAGTTCGGGATTGATCTCCTTGGGATCGATATTTTGCGAAGCCCAGACCACGGCTTGCCCGATGGTCATGCCGAGGAAGTTCTCCCAGCCGACCGTCTCGTTGTGCGGGTCTTGGAACGCCTCTTTGGTGACCATGCGAATGGGGCCGCGGCCGGCTTTGACCTCTTCGAGCAGCGCGTGGTTGCGCAGGCAGGTCGGCACCGGATGCCGATTAACGTAGTCGCCGACCAGCTTCTCGATAGAATCGCGCCAGAACGCCTCATAATCCTGGCCGTAGGCGTTTTGCGTGTAGGTCTTAAGGTGCAGAAAGTAGGCGCCGACCGGACCATAACCGTCCTTAAATCGTGTGAGGACGATCCGGTTTTCCATCTGCGTCATCTTCGCGCCGGCCAGGATCGGCAAAGCATAGGCCGAGGCGCTGCTCCATGGCGCATACCAAGTTCGCCCCATGCCTTCGCCGACGGCGCGAGGTTTGAAGATGTGCGATGCGCCGCCGGCCGCCACGATCACCGCCTTGGCGCGGAACACGTAGAAATCGCCAGTGCGAACATTAAAACCGACAGCGCCGGCGACGCGATTGGCCCGCAGTTTGTCCATCAGCAGGTGCGTCACCATGATCCGGTTGTAGACTTCGCTGGCGGCTTTGCGCGCGGCTTCGGCGACGATCGGCTTATAGCTCTCGCCGTGGATCATGATCTGCCATTTGCCTTCGCGCTGATATCTCCCAGTCTCGGGGTCGCGCATGATAGGCAGGCCCCATTCCTCAAACTTGTGAACCGTGGAGTCGACATGGCGAGCGATGTCGTAGCCCAGGTCCTCGCGAACGAGGCCCATCAGGTCGTTGCGCGCGTAGCGCACGTGGTCTTCGGGCTGATTTTCGTTCCACTGCATGCCCATGTAGCAGTTGATCGCATACAGGCCCTGAGCAACCGCGCCGCTGCGCTCGATATTGGCTTTCTCGACGCACACAATTTTCAGATCACGGCCCCAGTACCTGGATTCGTAAGTGGCGCCGCACCCGCCCATGCCGCCGCCGACGACGAGGATGTCGGCATCCACAAAGACGGTCTTGCGTCGGCCCATTACACCAACCCTTGCTTGAAGCGATCCGGGGAGAGCGCCGGCAGCGCATCGACTTTGAGCGCCTCAGGTTCGTGCGCGAGCTGCTGGGATTTCATGGCGTCCGCGCTGGGCGGTGCATAGTCGCCCGGGGATTTGATCGAACCCCATGCCGTGGTTCTGATCGGCGAAACGAAATTCTTTTCGCGTCCATCGCGGAATTTTATTTTCCACGAGATGGTCGCTTTGTCTTCTTCTCGGCGGACGCGAACGCTGTGGCCGAGCGGCGCGAAGTCGGCATAGCCGCGGCAGTCGATCGCATGTTGCGGACAGGCCTTTACGCAGGAGTAGCACTCCCAGCACATATTGGGTTCGATGTTAAAGGCGCGCCGGTAGGTGGTATCGATATGCATGATGTCGGACGGGCAGATATCGACACAATGCCCACAGCCGTCGCAACGCGTCATGTAAACGAAGGTCGGCATGGTGTGTCCTTATCTCCTGTATGCGAGTCGATGCGAGGGCTCAGTAGTGCCGGGCATGCGTGAGGCCGCCACCGTATTTTCTTGGTGCATCGGCCGGAGGCGGCAGATTGCTCATTGTGCCATTTGCTTCGGCTACTCTTTTTTCCAGGGCGGCAGCAGGCTTGAAGAACATGTGAGAGAATTTGGACCACGGGATGGATCCAAATAGTACGGTCGTAGCGAGGAGATACAGACCGAGGAACGCATAGCTCCAGCCCGTGTTGCCCGTCGTCTGCAGGCACGCCCACAACAAGCCAAAGGTGACGCTTAAGACGAGCGCAACGATAAACAGATCGGCGCGAACAAAACGAAACGGCGTATTACCCTCGGCGATAACGTCGACCCTGATGAAAAACCAGAACCAATAGCCGCCAAGGCAAACCAGGAGAGCCCCGACGTACCACAGTGCTGCAAGACTAACGGGCGTGGGCGTGGCAGGCGTTGGATAGACGAACACCATGATGACGGTGGTGACGACGTAAATCACGAAACCATACATCGTGAGCAGATGGGCTAATCTGCGCCGCATGTTGCAGAACTCGCCCGATGCCATCACGTCAATCACGACGGTTTGAATCGCTAACGAAGCCATCTCGCCGCTGCCGACGTGTCGCTTCGCTTTGCTCTTGAAAGTTCGCCAGTTGTTAAAAAAGTACCTTGCGCTTTTTTTATGAATGACGTCGAAGAGCGTGCCTGCCGCCACGAGGACAGCCATCACGATGACATATGTCTGCATCATCGCCGGTGGTACGGATGCCGAGAGCTCGGCAAAGGGATTGCTCAACATAGCAGGCTGCCTCAGAGCTCGATTGGAAGGATTTTCGAAGGCGACATCGCCCGGTCCATCGGGCCAAGTCCTCCTAGCAACGTCCTCCTAGCAAAGTCCTCGTAGCAAAGCCCCCCGTCCAGTTGAAGACAATACTTTCCGGTCAATATATTCATAAACGCGACCCATTGATTGAACGTGGCAGTGCAGGTTCTCACAGCGCTTGCCGGCAAAACTCCTGCCGACCCGCCGTCGTCGAACATCGCAAGCTTTGTCTTTTTCTACTCCCCGGTCAGGTCGCGGCGGCGGCCTTCCAATGCCGCAGCGTAACGGCGCAGCACGTAAGCTTCGGTGAGGAGTCCGACCAAGCGACGATCGAGGAAAGAATCTACGACGACCAGAGCTTCCGCCTCGGCGCGGTCAAAGGCCAGCACCGCCTCCTTGACCGCCATTTCGGGTAGCAGCATTTCGTCGGGAAAGTGGAGGAGATCCTTGACAGCCTTCTCCGGTGCGACTTCCGCGGTATGGGCCTCCGCGACCAAGACAAGTCCGACGTAACGGTCGAGGTCATCGAGCGCCACCACATAGGCTGTGGAGCCGAGCGGAAAGGTCTCGCGGAACTTGGCAATGGGCGTCGTCGCCTTGGTTGTCTCAACGTCTTGGCGCATCATCTTCTCGACGGTGAGATCGCGCATCCAGCCGATATCGGCCGCGCTGCGGATCGTTTCGCCGCGCAGATGGAAACGCCAGGTTGCGAACGAATAGCCGAAACCTTCGCGCGTGACCTGCGCCGCGATGATCACCGCAATCAACACAGCAGTGGTCAGCCACAGGTCACCGGTCGTTTCCAGCGCAATGAAGGTCATGGTCAGCGGCCCGCCGATGACGGACGCCGACAAGGCGCTCATGCCGATCACCGACGAGGCATTGGTATCGAAATCCATGGTCGGCCAGGTCATGGTGATTGCTTCAGCCAGCAGATGCCCGCCGAGCGCGCCAATCAGAAGTGAGGAGAAAAACAAGCCGCCGCGGAATCCGGAGCCGAGCGAGGCAATCGAGGCAGCGATCTTGAGAAGAAACACAATCGCCACGGTGCGAACCGACAGATCGAGCGTACCGATGATCCGCAACGCACCATGCCCGGACGACATCACCTGCGGAGACACTAAGGCCATGAGCCCGACCATTAGGCCCCCGGCCATGGTCCGCAGCACGGGCCGCAGCCGCATGCGCACGAACAGGGTTTCGCATAAAGCCACCCCGCGCATAAGTATGATTCCCAGAATCGCCGAGAGCAATCCGAGAATCGCGGCAAGCACGAGATCGTGGGCGACGAGAACGGTTTTATCGGGGGCAACGACGCCGAGGTCGACAGGCTCGACCGATCGCGCTACCAGATAGCCAATCAGCGCCGAAATCCCGACCGGCGCCAGACTTGCAGGCGCATAGCTGCCGATGATCAATTCGAAGCCATAAAACGCGCCGGCCAGCGGCGCGCCGAAAGCACCGGCAATGCCGGCGGCGGCCCCGCAGCCGACCAGGATGCGAAGATCGCCGCGACGCAGCCGAAACGCCATGCCGATCCGCGAGGCGATGCCGCTGGCGAATTGCGTATAGCCGGCTTCAAGACCGACCGAGGCCCCGACCCCGCTCGACCAAATTGTCTGTGCGGCGACGATGACGCTGCCCAACAGCGACATCCGGCCGCCGTGTAGCGCATTTGCTTCGATCGGGTCGATTTCCCTTTCCGGACGCCAGCGCTGGAGAATTTCGCTACCAACGCCGAACAACAGACCGCCAAGCACCGGAACCGAAATCGCCAACAGCGGATCGAGGGTAAACCGTGCCGACAAACGTTCGCCGGGCTCGAGCCGAAACAGCCACTCGTGCAAAAGGTCGACGCAGGTGCCCATCGCCGCGACGACCAGCCCGCCCAGCACGCCGACCAGCACCGCGAGCAGAATGAGACTCGATTCTCGGGCTCTTACGACCGCTCGCAGCCGTCGCGGGATCTCCAACGGATTCCCGACCCTGGCGATCAGCGCGATCACTGCGCACCGTGCGCTTGATGAGAGCCCCTGGCGAGTGCGTAATTGAGTATCATTGGTTGTCGCATCACTAACTAATGACCCGCTGCAGCTGTGCCTTCAAATCGGCGCGTCCGGTGGTGTAAAAGCGCCCTGCAAAAGCATCAGACCCCGTTTCGTTCGTTGCAGGCGCGGCTGCACACCGATGCAGCCTTAGGCTGTCTTCAACTGGCGGGATTCAAGCTCTTCCAGCTTGCGGTCCCATTTCATGTCGGTCGCGAATGCCTTGCACTCTTCTGGAGTCATGAAGACGGTTTCTTTTTCGGCTGGATAGGCGCGGTTCACGACGTCCTTCATGTAGCGCGAAATGACGTCTTCCATGATCGGGATGAGATCGGTGTAAATCCGCGAATGGCGCGGAACGTGCTCCTCCCACAGATGGAACAAGTCGGACGAGATGATGTGCACGCCGTGCGCGCAATTGCCGGCGCCTAGACTGATCACCGGCACCGGCAGCGTCTGCGCCAGATATTCGGCCACCTCCGAAGTCGTAACTTCGCACAGAATCGAGAAGCAGCCCGCATCGACCATCGCTTTGGCGTCCTCGACCAATTCCTTGGCTCGCCTCGCGGTCTTACCTTGCGCGATAAATCCGCCAAGCTGCGGCATACGCATCGGCGTAATGCCGATGTGGCCTTGAACGGGAATACCTGCCCGCACGATCGCTTCGATGTTTTTCGCGTGATATTTGTTGCCTTCGCATTTCATCACTTCGGCATTGGCCTCGTGCACGAAGCGCCCGGCATTCGCCACCGCCTGTTCCGGCGAGACGTGAAAGCTCCAATACGGCATGTCGACCATGCGCAACCCGTATTTCGAGCCGCGGTCGATTGCCTTTGCCATCATCATGACCTCATCGAAGCTGACCGTCACCGTGCTCTGATGGCCGAACAGGATCATGCCTCCGGTGTCGGAGACACAAAGGATGTCCATGCCGAGCCGATCGGAGATCACAGCGGTGCGATAGTCATAGGCAGCAAGTTGGGTGATCGGCTCACCTCTCTTCATTTTGGCATTCAAGGTATTAATAGTGATTTTCCTACGCGTCGGGGCGTCTGCCATGACTAATCCCTTCGTTGACAAATAATGAACAGATCAAGGCAAGACCGGTAACGGAATGAACCATTTAGCCGTTCTTTGCTTGTGCATTGCATGGGGCGCTCTGTACCACGGACAGTCAAATACGCGCCAGCTATCTTATGTTTGCTTGCGGCTATGACCCGCGCATCGGGACGCGAACCGCTCACTTTGGCCTGACGTCGACATCCGAGGCGCGGCGCCAAGGCAGCCGCGGGCGGCGCTTGGCCGTGTCGTAATAGGGTAGGGGCGTTTGCCGAACGTTGCGAAATATTCCGGTTGGGTCACGCAGTGACGCGCCGGGTCCGTCTCCACCGCCATCTTCAGTTTTATGGCCGGCGAACACGTATCCCAGACCGAGAATGCCTCCGGCCACGATGCTTTCGCAGGCCGAGGTCACTACGATTTCTCCGGGCGTCGACGGTCGCTCGCACGGCCCCCTGGGCTGCCACGGCCAAGCTAGCCGATCGGCATCGGCCACAAACGAGACGAGTGCGATCTTTGGAGGCGGCAGAGGTGCGGCTTGATAAAACTTGTCCAGGCCCGCTTCGGCGGGCGTCGCCGGCACGCGGAATTCGTTGCCGAACAGCACAAATCCCGCTTCGATGCGCAAGATATCGAGCGCGATGAAACCGGCGGGCCGCGCGTAAAGCGCAATTGCCCGCCACAGGCGCTCGGCATCGCTGCGGTGGCAAACGACCTCGAATCCGGCCTCTCCGGTGTAACCAAGCCGGCCGATCTTGCAGGCGATGCCATCGAGCGATGTGTCAGTGAAGCCAAAATAGGGCAGCGCCGCGATCGCATCGATCACCCCGAGCCGGCGCAAAGCATCGAGCGAGGCGGGCCCCTGCACCGCGAAGGTCGCGCGATTGGCAACTTCGTTCACGGCGATGTTGGGCCCGGCATAACCGGCCAAGTCGGCAATGTCCTCGTGCCGTCCGCTCATCACTTCGAATGTTTCCGCATCGATCCGCCAGATCGTCAGATCGGCGACAACCTCGCCAGCGGCGCCGACGCGCAGCGCGTAAGCGATCTTGCCGACCGGCAATTTAGCTAAGGTCCGCCCGGTGAACGCTTCGACGACTTGCCGCGCTGTGCCGCCGCGGATTCGAGCGGATTCCAGGAACGAAAAGTCGAATAGCGCGCAGGCGATGCGGCACGTTCTCGCTTCAGCCGCGGCATCGCCGAAGTGATCAACGCGTTGGAAATCGGCCAGCGCCATCGCAGCGGCTCATCCCATCAGCCGCCAGCCAACATTGCCGAGAATGAACGCGCCGATGAGCACGAGTGCGGCGGAAACAATGCCGCGCAAGATGGTCCGCGGCACGGCATGCGCAAGCCTTGCGCCAGCCCACGAGCCGCCGCTTAGACTGACGGCGAGGATGGCGCTCAGCGCCAAGTCAAGCTTGCCGTAGACAAGGTTACCTGCAGTCGCAGCAATCGCCACCGGCAGCTGAAAAATCTGACTCAATCCAACGCTGGTCAGCACAGCGAGCCGCATGGAGATCAATATCGGCACGAGCACCAGCGGGCCGCCCGTTCCGGTAAGCGAGGACAAAAAACCGGTCACGACCCCGACCGCGAGCAGAACGCCGCGCGATATTTCGACATTGCCCGGCTCGGCAAAGTTCTGCCGCCGCAGCGAGTTGATTCCAGACAATAGCGTAAGCAGGCCAAGGCAACCGGCCAGCAAGCGGCTGTCGAAAACGCTGACGGCCCATGCGCCGGCAAATGCCGCCGGCGCGCCGCCAACGCACAGCCAGAGCGCCATTGCCCAATCGATCGATTTGTTGCGGGCAAATACGATCGTGGCCACCAATCCTGAAAGGATGTAGGCGAACATCGTCGCCGGGATGGCGATGTGGATGGCGATGCCGGCTAGAAACACCAGCGCCGGCACCAGAATCACACCGCCGATGCCGATGCATCCGATCATCAGTCCGGACACCGTCCCAAGGAGCGCGATCCAGGCTAGTTCCGATATCGCCACGCGGCTCACCCGATGTTGCGCCGTTGCATCTGAAAGGCTCTGGCGCTGGAGTGGAGGATTTATTGTGCGGCGCACCAAAAACGCGACCTGCCGGTGCGTTGGTGAATTTAAGATTTTCTTTAAGCGGCGTCTATTTTCCGGCTAGGATGCCTTGAAGGCGTCTGTCCCCGAAACGTCGCGAGTGCGTGGCATGTTTATCCGGCAGTTTCGCTACCTCGTCGCCGTCGCGGAAGAACGCCATTTCGGGCGGGCAGCACAACGCTGCAATGTCACGCAGCCAAGCCTGTCCAGCGGCATCAAACAGCTCGAACTCGAACTTGGCGTGCCGATCTTTCTGCGCGGGCGCGGCCAACGTTTCCATGGCTTGACCGCGGAGGGCGAGCGCGTGGCGGCATGGTCGCGTGCGGTGCTGGCCTATTGCGACGCCATGCGCAAAGAAGTCGCGCTGATGCAGAACGACCTCACCGGACATCTGCGGGTCGGCGCCATGCCCTCGATGTCTCCGGTCTTGCCGTTTCTGATCGAAACGGTGCGCAAGAAATATCCCGGCGTGCGCGTGGATGTGCAGTTCATCGGCAACGAAGCGATGAAGCTCGGGCTCAATAATTTCTCGCTCGACGTCGCGCTAACCTATCTCGACAAGGCCGATCTAGGCCGCAAGAACACACTGCCGATATATACCGAGCAATTGAGTCTGTTGGTTCCCGACCGGGACGAATTCCGCGGCCGCAACAAGATCAGCTGGCGGGACGCCGCGCAACTGCCTTTGGCGATGCTGCGCTCCTCGATGCATGAGCGCCGGTTCGTCGATCAAGTTTTCAAGAGCGTGGGCTGCTCGCCGGTGGCTAAAGTCGAATCCGAATCCATCTTACATCTGATGTTCCAGGTGCAGTTCACTGAATTGTGCACGATTATTCCCTCGCATTTCGTTCATGCGCCCGGCCTGCACCGCGGCACGCGCGCGCTTGCCCTGGTCGATCCAGTCGTCACGCAGGAGGTTGGGCTGTTCTGGGCGGAAGGCGAAATCGTCCTGCCGATGGCCAATGCTTTCGTCTCGATCGTGCAAAAGCTCAGTAAATCAGGCGATATTCGCCGGCGCCTGGAGGGCGATCATCAAATCGTCGTCGACGCGCCGACCGGCCGGCGAAAGCGGCTCGAACACGCCTGATGGTCTTTCAGGATTATCGCGACTCAGGCCGCGGCCATTTTCAAGAGCGTCGCTGCCGCGCGGACGGCATCGCCTTGCGCGAGTAGTTTTCTCCCACTCACGATGGTGCGGGGCGGCTTTGGTGATGCGGGGTTCGTCGCACCACCAGTATAAAAATACGGCTCGGGGTTATCCGTATCGCCCGGTGAAAATCCAAGCGGGATAGATGTGGCGCCGGCGAGCGGGGCGAGCGTGAGATCGAGCGTCTGCGGCAGACAAATGATATCGGCCTTGTCCAGGCCGCGGGGGCGCGCGCCCGCCTCGAGGACGGCCGCGGCTTTGCCAAACCAGTCGGTAAGCTGGATGAGGCCCTTCCGGCAAGCCTGTGGCGCATAATCTTCGGCATCGCCGGTTAATAGGCCTGGGATCGCATAGGGCAATTTTTTGGAGAATTTCTCGCGATCGATGCCGCGATGCAGGAGTTCGACTAAAATCCACGCTTCGGCTTCAGCCGGCGAGCGCTCTTGGGGATCGAAAACGTGCGGCACCGCTTTACCGTTATGGAGAAATTGCAAGTGCAAATCTGGCAAGCGCATTTCGAGCGCCACGCCGTCGGCAAATGGGCGGGTCACCAATGCGGCGTCCGCTGCGCGAAACTCGAGGTCGGTGCGCCGCTCGGGAACGCCGCTGGTTACATAGCTGTACGCGACGCGGGCGGGCCACTGCACCAGATTGATCGCTTCGCTGCGGGCGCGCGCGAGTTCGGCAAGATCGTCGCCGGCAAAATTAGCCGCTTCTATTGCGCAGGAAGCGCCGTTCTGGTCAGGAGAATTTGTCATAGCGGATATTTTTGATCGGGACCCCCCCGACGATCAGCGCGCGGATCGTGCCGTCCACCATAATTGGCGGACCGGAGACATAGGCGATTACATTGCGATCCCATTCCGCCATGCCCTTGGCGGCGACCTCATGGACCATGCCGCTGGCAAGCTTGAGGATCGGAAATTCGGCATGCAGCGGCGCGCTGATCGTTTCGTCGGACAAAGCAACAGTCACATCGAGATTGCCATGCGAGGCTGCGGCAAAGCGCGACAACTGTTCGAGATAGAATGCATCGGCGAGCGTGCGCACGCCGAAGAACACGCCAGCGTTATGGTTGCGAAAATAATCGGCCTGCGCCGCGCATTCCAGAATCGACATCATGCCGGCGATTCCGGAACCGCCGGCAATGCAGACAAAGTTGCGATTTTCCTCCGGCCGGAACACCGCCCGGCCCAGCGGGCCGAAGACCTCGACCTCTGCCTCGCCTGAAAGGTTATCGAACAGCCAGTCGCCGAAGCGGCCGCCCGGCTTGCGTTTGACGACGAGCGCGAGCCGCTCGACGTCGTTTTCGAAATTGACCATGGAATAGGCGCGGCCGCCGGCGATCCCGGCGGCTTCGAGCACCACGAATTGTCCGGCCTGAAAACTCATCGGGCTCGTCAGGTGCAGGTCGAAGTGCATGACGTCCCTGGTCAGCGGCCGCAGCCCGCGGATGATGCCCTGGCGTACTGCCGGGCCCGCGTTGTCCGAAACGATGAGTTCGGAAGGCACCCGCAGCAGGCAATCCGAGCGCGCCCTGGTTTGGCACATGAGAACATCGCCCTTGTCGGGCTTGAGCCGCGCTCCGCCGGGCGCGTCCTTCCAACGCACATCGACATCGCCAGACGTCACCCGCGCGCGGCACGTGCCGCAGGTGCCAGTCGCGCATTCGAACGGCAAATTGATGCCTTGCCGCAGGCCGGCATAGAGAATGGATTCGCGCTCGCCGCAGTCGAAGGTGAGTTCGCCATTCTTGTTCTGGACGGTAACTTTCATGTCGCGTTCAAGTCGCCTTCATGCGTGTTCATAGGCGCAAGAGCTAAACATCGACCGCCAAGGTTCGACGGCTATGAAGACGGTCATTTGAAGAAATCGTCGTCGTCCGAATCTCCGGCCGCGTCGTCGAAGTCATAGGTCAATTCGCCTTCGATGTTCGCTAGCAATGTTCCATTCTCCTGTTTGACCTCGTAAGTCTTGAGCGGCCGTTCCGTCTCGCCTTGCATTTCCAGCGTCCGCAGATCCCAGGCCCACAGATGCTTGGTGCAGGTCAAAATGCAACGGGCCACCACGCCTGATTCTGCCAGCGGCTCTTCCATATGCGGACAGATCGGCGGTATGGCGCGAAAGCCCTCGCCATAATTGACCACCACGAGCGTAATGCCATCGACCTCGAATTTCTCAACCGAATTCTCGGGGATCTCGGCGGCCTCGCATATACGCTTCCAAGTCATTGCTGATCGGTCATTGCTGATCGGTTATTACTGATCGGTTCGGCGCCCTGCACGAAAGGCAGCGGCGTTGCGTTCTCTCTGCTTTGTTCAAATCGGCCAATGCGATCCTTTGTCGAGCCGCCGATTCTCGATCCGTACTTCGCGGCTGACAAATTTCGCCTTGTTGTTCTCGATCTTGAACGCGTCGAGATATTTCCCGACCAGGAACAGCCGGCTCTCGCCGGCGTCGATGTGCGAATTGATGCCGTCCAACAGGTTTTGATAGACGATGACCGAGCTTATCGCTTTGGCCGAATGCGCCTGCTCATCGACATCGACAGTATAGACAGAGGTGTGGCGGGTCAGCGGTGAATGGTCGGTGTTATGCTTGGGCAACAGCTTGACCAGACTTGCCAGACCCTCGCGGTCCAGCGCCAGGTAGGTCACGTCCTTATTGATTTCAGGACTAAAGGCGCGAATGGCATATTGAAAACCATCATCACAGTGCGCCAGCCACTCATTCCAGTCCTGTCGATCAAGCAGGACGGTGGAACGATAGATCGTGTCACGAACGAGTGCGGCGGCGTCCACGTTTGGTCTCCCATTTGGAAGCGCTTCGACTGATCTTGCCGCGCGAGGTCGGCCCGCGCAGCGCCGACTTGCCGAAGCAAGAACTCGACAGCCGGGCAGATCCGCCGTTCGAGTTCGCGATTATTCCGCAGCAACCGACATCGGTTCTGCGTAAGGCAGATCGGGATTGTTCGGCTGCCGGTTCATCCACCGGCCCCACTCTTGATAGTAGTGCCGCATGCCGTTCTCGTCATGAATCGTCTGGTTTTCATGACGGCCATGAAGGATACGGCGAGGCTCCGACCCGGGCAGCATCGTGGTGCCCTGGCCCTGCACGCCGAGCAGATCCTCGTGCAAGTTGCGGCCGAATGGACCCCAGATCGAGTTGTGGTGATTGACTCGGGTCTGGCGCTCCTCCGCGGTGTCACGCTTGAGCCCCAAGCCGCGGAATTCGATCATCACCTTATCCGGCGCAAGCGGGGTAACGACATCGCAACGCAAGGCCGAACCGCGCAAGTTGAAGTTCATGCCAGGGAACATGTCGATCATGTACCACTGGTTCGGCGGCAGATATGGGAATGACAAGGCGGCGCGGCTCTGGAAGCCTTCATAATTTTCGTATTTGACCTCAAATGTGCCGACGACGATGTGGCCGTGTTCGAACGATTCGTTCTTGCGCGCGAAATAAGCGTCGTTAAAGCCAGTCACGCGGTTATGGTAGTGCATGAAGTCGTGATAGAACTCGCAATTGGTATCGTGCCACAGCTTGTAGTTCGCGTTGACGATGGCCTTGTGATAGTGGAAGACCTCGAGCGGCTCGGCTTCCAGTGTCTTGCGCAGACAGGTAAAGGCCGGACCCGCCCAATCTTCCAACGATACTTGCGGATTGTCGTCGAGAGTCACCCAGACGAATCCGCCAAATTTCACCTCACAGCGCAAGCGGCGCAAGCCGACGTCTTCTTTGCGTAGCCGTTCCTGGTAGCCTTCCTTCTCGCGGCTGATGTAGACGCAATTGCCACGCAGGTCGTACTGCCAGGCGTGGAACATGCAGGTCATCCGCTTGGGATTGCCCGAAGGCTGTCCCTCCAGGAAGCTTCCCGAAGGCCGGCGCTCGATGATCATGCCGCGGTGCGGGCAGACATTAAGGAAGGCGCGCACCTCGTTGTCGGGACCGCGGCATATGATGATCGGCTCGCGGGCGATGGTTGTGGTGCGGAAGTCGTAGGGCTTCGCCAGCTCCGATTCGTGGCAGATCGGAATCCAGGCCTTTTTGAATATCTTCTCGAGCTCTTCCTCGAAGATGCCCGGATCGGAATAGATGCGGCTGTCCACCCACTCGTTTGGCTTAAGGTCGGGCTCCGCCAGCCATTGCCCGTGATTTTTCGCTGCCACGACGTTTGCTCCTGCGAAATGCGTGACGGATCAAACTTTATCTACAAGCGAAAGCTGAACATTCTATAGGCTAAAATGGGTCCCTAGGCCACAAATGCCAGAGCGGGGAAATCGAATTTTCTTATCTATCAATAGATTCAGCGATAGCAGTTGAATACTCGTCACATTGGAGGCTTGGCACTCTGAAGACTGTCACATTAGTGGATTTGACGCTTGGCAATGGGCGCTTGGCAATGGGCGCTTGGCAATGGCGTCTAGGGCTGCCGCTTCGAATGGCTCCGAGCGCGCGGCAGCACCATTAGGACAACCTATCATACCATTTGCAGTAACTATTTTACAGGCATCCGCTAAGCCGTTGCCATTGTCCGGTACGGTTATCCGGCACAATGATCAACGGTGGCGCGCCAAACGGGGACTTTAACTCTCACGACGCGGCGATGGGCGGGCGTCAATCGCAAAAAACCGAGCGCGGCGGTATAGTGCGGTTACTTTCGTCGTGCAGGCCAGCCGAGCGGCACTCAGCGAAGACATAGCGTGACCGAGTTTGCGACTTTAGCGAAAAATCAGTCATTCAGGGGAGGTGGCGATGACACGGATCTACGACAGGGACGCAACAAGGAACTGCCAGGCTGTCGCACCGTTGTTCGGCACATTATTGGCATTTGTGATCTTTGCCACGAGTCTTTTAGGCGCGGCGCCGGTGCGTGCCGCTGCGGAAAAAGATTACGGCAAACAAGACGACGCCATCGACCTCGTCATCGGGTACCAGCCCTATTACACCGAATCGTGGTCCGGCCTGATCATGCGGGACAAGAAATTCTATGAAAAATACCTGCCGAAGGGATCGACAATAAACTTCCAGGTCGGCCTGCAAGGTGCGATCATCGTGAATGGGATGCTCGCCGGCAAAGTCGATATCGGTTACGTCGGCGATATGCCGGCCATCGTTTCCACCAGCCACGCCGATGTACGTGACATTCGTATCGTCTCGGTGCTCGGGGTCGGCTACGACCAATGCAATGTGTTCCTGGTGCGGACCGACGCTCCCGAGTTCAAATCGCCGGAAGAAGCCATCAAATGGCTCGACGGCAAGACCGTTGCGGTGCCTAAAGGCAGTTGCACCGACCGATTTGCCCAAGCGGTCTTCAAGCGCTTCAACATCGCGCCGTCCGAATATCTCAATCAGAGCATCGAGGTGATCACCAGCGGCTTTCGCGCCAGCAAGCTCGACGCAGCGGTGATCTGGGAGCCGACGGCATCTCGCCTCATTCTTGAGAAATTGGCGCGCAAAGTGGCGACCGGTGCCTCGGTCAATGAACGCGACGGCGGCTTCATGGTCATGCCGCAAGCGCTCATCGCCCAGCGCCCGGACATCGTAAAGGCGTGGCTGCAGGCGGAATTGGACGCCGAGACTTATTTCGCCGATCCGAAGAACGCCATGGAAATTGCAAGCATGGCCACATCGCAAACCACCGGCTTCCCGCAAAAGGCGCTTTGGGAATCCGCCTTCGGCACCACGTCGAAGGCGAGCGGCGGCACGGATACGCGGATCACGCTGGCTTATGGTTTCACGCCGGATGCGACGGAGCTCATCCAAAAGGCATCGAAGTTTCTGGTCGAGATCAAAAGCATCAGCGCCGAAATTCGGCCGGATGCGGTAATGCCGCAATTCACTGCCGATATTCTCAAGGCGCGCGGATTGAGCGCGCCGGTCGGAGAAGTCAAAGCACTGCCGGATTCGGCTTATACCGGCCAATAATAGCGGCCAATGTTGATCGGCCCATGATGACCGGCCCACGATGACTGGCTCACGATGACTGGCCCACGATGACTGGCCCACGATGACTGGCCCATGACTGTGCCGCACTATGCCGACCGACGCGGCGCCGCCGCACGGCGAACGATTCGATCTTGGTCATGACCGAAACCAGTCCGGTTCAGGTGCTGAGAACCGAAGTGCCACGCACAATTGCGGCGGACTCGCGCGTCGGCACATCGCTGGCGTTCACGAGGCATCGCTTGTCGCTGTGGCTCAAAAGCCCGCGGCCTTATTTGATGCTGATCGGCTTCGCCGGGTTCCTCGGGTTTTGGTACCTTTCGGTCGAGGTCTGGAAACTGCCGCGCTTTTCCCAGATGCCCGGTCCGACCGAGGTCTTCCACGAGTGGTTCAGTAAGGATCCGACCTACGGTTTATCGATCTTTATTCCTGAATATTACATGCACATCTGGGTTAGCACCCAGCGCATCGCGATCGCCTTCTTTCTGGCAACCGTCATCGGCGTCCCGCTTGGATTGTTTCTTGGCTGGTCGGAACGCTTCAAGCAATTCGTCTTTCCCGTCTTTGAATTTCTGCGTCCGGTGCCGCCACTCGCCTGGGTGCCGCTAGCGATCGTGATGTTCAAGGGATCGGAGACGCCAGTCATATTCTTGACCTTTCTCGCCTCATTCTATGCAACCGCACTGAATACCATGCTCGGCGTTGAATCGATCGACGTCTCCTATGTCCGCGCGGCCAATTGCCTCGGCGCGACCCGCTGGCAGGTATTCCGGCACGTGATCGTGCCCGGTGCGATGCCGTTTATCTTCACCGGCCTGCAAATCTCGGTTGGCGTTGCCTGGTTCTCCCTGGTCGCTGGCGAGATGGTGTCAGGACAATATGGCCTCGGCTATGTGATCAACACCTCCTACACAATGGTGCGCTATCCAACGATCATCATCGGCATGGCGACGTTGGGTCTGGTCGGCTACGTCACGAGCGCCGCCGTTCGCTTGGTGGGCGACTATTTGATGCAATGGCGCACGCGCGAGCTTGCGCTGGGAGGCGATCGGTGAGCGTCGAGCCGGCGGTGAGGCAAAGCCGTTCGGCGATCGCGCAGCCTGCGATGCCGTTTATCTTCACCGGCCTGCAAATCTCGGTTGGCGTTGCCTGGTTCTCCCTGGTCGCTGGCGAGATGGTGTCAGGACAATATGGCCTCGGGTATGTGATCAACACCTCCTACACAATGGTGCGCTATCCAACGATCATCATCGGCATGGCGACATTGGGTCTGGTCGGCTACGTCACGAGCGCTGCCGTTCGCTTGGTGGGCGACTATTTGATGCAATGGCGCACGCGCGAGCTTGCGCTGGGAGGCGATCGGTGAGCGTCGAGCCGGCGGTGAGGCAAAGCCGTTCGGCGATCGCGCAGCCGGTGCGCCAAGGCGGCATTCGCATCAACGACGTTGTCAAGATTTATGGCGCCACGGATACCGGCATCCTAGCCGTGGATCACTGCACATTCGAAGTGCCGCCGGGCGAAATCACGGTTTGCGTCGGACCTTCCGGTTGCGGCAAGACAACGCTGCTCAATGCCATTGCCGGCTTCCATAGCATTACATCCGGCAGCATCTATCTTGACGACGAGATGTTGTGCGGGCCGGGCAAGCTCAAGGCGCAGCCAGGCCCGGACCGTATCGTGGTGTTTCAAAATGGCGCGCTGTTTCCGTGGAAGACTAACATCGAGAACATAACGTTCGGCCCGATCATGCAGGGCGTGATGTCGCGCGCGGAAGCTTACGACAAGGCGCGTGCGATGATGGCCGACGCCGGCTTGCGCGGCATCGAGCACAATTATCCCGGCGAGATTTCCTCGGGCGTGCGGCGCCGCGTCGAAATCGTCCGCGCGCTGATGAACAATCCGAAGATTTTGCTGTTGGACGAGCCGTATCGCGCACTCGACTCGCTGACGAAGTCGGTCATGCATGAGGCGCTGCTCGAAATCTTTTACAAGAACCGCGTTTCGATCTTTTTCATCACGCACGATCTCGAAGAAGCTATTTTTCTCGGCCACAAAGTGGTGATCATGACGACACGGCCGTGCCGGCCGAAGAAGATCCTCGATATCGATATCCCGCACCCGCGAGACTACAGCGTCCTGACCACAAAGCGGTTTCGCGAGTTCATGGAGGAAACCGTGGCTGCCGTGCATGAGGAGGCGATCAAAGCCTTCGCCGCTGGCGAGAAGGAGCGCTGAGCATGCTGGCGGCCGCGAGGGCGATATCCGCCAGGGTCACCGGTTTTGTCGCCGGCGACGACTTCTGGCGCGGCGTGGTCGCGATTGCGGCCTTTCTGATCTTCTGGGAAGCCGGCTCGCGCTCACATGCGTGGTTCGGATTTTCTTTCCCCTGGGTTTCGCAGGTGCCGGCGCCGAGCGCCGTGCTGCAGGCGATGTTCAGGCTCGTTCAGGAGCCGAGTTTCTGGAACAGCGCGTTTCTGAGCACGCTGCGCGTCTTCGAAGGCTTCTTTGCCGCGATGCTGATTGGCATTCCGCTCGGCTTGGCCATGGCGGTCAGTCGAACCTTCTTCGGCATCAGTTTTCCGGTGTTCGAGGTTCTGCGGCCGATCCCGCCGCTCGCCTGGGTCCCGGCAGCCATTATTTTCTGGCCGACCCAGGAACTGTCGATCGCCTTCGTCACCTTCCTCGGCGCGTTCTTCACGATCGTCATCAACGTAATCGGCGGCGCCCGCGCCATCGATGTGCGATATTTTCAAGCAGCGCGCTCGATGGGTTCTTCGACCTGGGATATTTTCCGCCGCATCATTCTACCCGGCACGCTGCCGTCGATCGTGGTCGGCGCCACCGTTGGCGTCGGCATCACCTGGGCAGTCGTCGTCGCGGCCGAGATGATCTCCGGCGGCGGCAGCGCCGGCTCGATGGGTGGCGCGGCCGGCGGCGGACTCGGCTTCTTCATCTGGAACTCTTATGTCGGCGGCTCCTATACGCAGATCGTTGCGGGAATGATCAGCATCGGCATCGCCGGTTACGTTTCAAGCGCAGCGCTGCGCAAGATCGGAGATTGGATGACGCCCTGGCTGAGCGAAAATTGATCTAAGATGTATATGCAACACATGCCGCAACAAATGCCACAACATCTTCCGCCAACTTCGCCGCTCGGCTCCGTTCCGTTCGCCGGAACGGGAATGGTCGCCACCAATGTCAGCAAGTCGTACGGCGCGGGCGAATTTACCAAGCAGGTCGTACAAAACTCCAGTTTCGCCATCGAGAGCGGTAAGCTGACGGTGATGATCGGCCCGTCGGGCTGCGGCAAGAGCACGCTCATCCGTTTGCTAGCGGGCTTTGAACGCCCAAGCAGCGGCACGATTACGATCGGCGGCAAACCGGTCACCGGCCCCGGCCTCGATCGCATGGTCGTATTCCAGGAAAGCGCGCTATTCCCCTGGATGTCGACCTACGACAACATCATGTTCGGTCCGCGCGCGCGCGGCGAAGACACGCCCGAAATGCGCTCTTTTGCCGAACTGCTGCTGCAGAAGGTCGGCTTGGACGGTTTTCGCAAGAAATATCCGTCGCAACTGTCTGGCGGCATGCAGCGGCGCGCTGAGCTGGCGCGCTCAATGATCAACAAACCGGATGTGATGATCCTCGACGAGCCGTTCCGCGGACTCGATGCCATGACCAAGCATCTGATGCAGGAATACTACGCCAATCTCTACGAGGAATTTCGGCGCACCACTTTCTTCGTCACCACCGACATCGACGAAGCAATCTATCTGGCCGACCGCATCCTGATCATGACCAATATCCCGACGCAGGTGCGGGCCGTGATTGATGTAGATCTGCCGCGGCCGCGTCACATCGAAGACATTACCGAGAACGATGCCGCCAATGCGATAAAAATGAAGGCGCTGGGCCTGCTTCATGAAGAAGCCATGAAATCCTTCGCGCGCGGCAGCAAGGCAGCCGCCGATTTCATCGACGCTTATTCGCGACGCATGGTCAAGGAATAGAGGACCAACGCCTTGGCTACTGGCATCGCATTGGGGCACGCATGACCGCAAAGATCATCGATGGCAACGCGGTCGCCCGCAGCATCCGGGACGAATGCCGGCAGCGCGTGCAGCGCATCGTTGCACAATCGGGCGTACCGCCGGGATTGGCCGTCATTGTTGTCGGCTCCGATCCGGCTTCGAGGATCTATGTGAAAAACAAGATCCGCGCCTGCATCGACGTTGGCATCCGTTCGTTCCGCTTTGATTATCCCGCCGATGTGAAACAGGACGAAGTCGTTGCCAAGATCGCCGAGCTCAACGAGGACCCGGCGGTGCACGGCATTTTGGTTCAGTTGCCGTTGCCGGCTTCATTCGACATGGCGCGCATCTTGCGCACCATATCGGCGGACAAGGATGTCGACGGCTTTCACCTCTACAATGTCGGCGGGCTTGTCGTCGGCGGCACGGTTTTCCCGCCATGCACGCCCTATGGCGTCCTGAAACTCCTGCAACACGAGAACATTTCGCTCGAGGGCAAGAACGTCGTCGTTGTTGGGGCGAGCAATATCGTCGGCAAGCCGATGGCCTTGATGCTCATGCAGCACGAGGCGACCGTGTGCATCTGCCATGCCAAGACCCGCGATCTGGCGCAGTTTACGCTGCTGGCCGACGTGCTGGTCGTGGCCGCCGGCTATCCCAACCTCATCTTGCCGCAGATGGTGCGAACCGGCGCTGTTGTGATCGACGTCGGCATCAACCGGCTTCCCGATGGCAGGCTGGTCGGCGACGTCGATTTTGCCGGCGTCGCGGCCAAAGCCTCCTACATCACGCCGGTGCCGGGCGGCGTCGGTCCGATGACCGTCTCCATGCTGCTGATCAATACCGTCACCTCCTGCGAGCGATGGCTGCGGCACCTGTCCATTCCGCCGGCGAGCGATGGCTGCGGCACCTGTCCATTCCGGTTGCGAAAGAACGGCTCGCCTCGCCAGCCGCTGGCAGCTAACGGGAACTGGTCCGCGAATTGCCGATCTGCGCCGGCCACCACCGCAATCCGGGAACAACGCTTGGCCTCCTACGTCCTCGCAATCGATCAGGGTACGACGTCGACTCGGGCCATTCTGTTTGGCTCCGACACCTCGATCGCGGCCGTCGCGCAACAGGAATTCCCGCAGCATTTTCCGGCCGATGGCGAGGTCGAGCATGAGCCCGACGATCTGTGGTCCTCGACCTTGGCAACCTGCCGCGGCGCGCTCCACCAGGCAGGCGTCACGGCCCGCGATATCGCTGCCATCGGCATCGCCAATCAGCGCGAGACGACATTATTGTGGGACCGCGCCAGCGGGCGGCCGGTCCACCGCGCCATCGTCTGGCAGGACCGCCGCACGGCCGATCAGTGCGCGCGGCTCAAATCGGCCGGCCATGAAGCCTCCTTGGCGGCCAAGACGGGGCTGCTGCTCGATCCTTATTTTTCAGGAACGAAGCTCGCCTGGCTGCTCGACAACGTTGCCGATGCCCGCGAGCGCGCCGCGCGTGAGCAACTCGCCTTCGGCACGGTGGATACTTATTTGCTGTGGCGCCTGACCGGCGGCCGTGTTCACGCCACCGACGCCACCAACGCGTCGCGTACCCTGCTTTATGACATTCACGCCGGGCGCTGGGATGATGCGCTGCTCGCGCTATTTGGCGTGCCGCAATCTGTCTTGCCCGAAATTATGGATTCGTCGGCGGCGTTCGGTACGACCGAGCCGGAATTGTTCGGCGGCGCAATCCCAATTTGTGGAATCGCCGGCGATCAGCAAGCCGCTTTGGTGGGGCAGGCGTGTTTTGCGCCGGGCATGACGAAGGCGACCTACGGGACCGGCAGTTTCGTTCTTCTCAACACCGGCCATGTGCCGGTGGCCTCGAATAACAGGCTCGTTACGACGGTCGCTTATCAGCTCGGCGGTGCGCGCAGCTACGCGCTTGAGGGCTCGATCTTTGTTGCCGGCGCGGCCGTGCAATGGCTGCGCGATGGTCTAAAGATCATCAAAAGCGCGGAAGAGAGTGGAGCGCTGGCGCAGGAGGCAGATCCGTCACAGAACGTCGTTTTGGTTCCTGCCTTTGTCGGACTGGGCGCGCCGCATTGGCGGCCCGATGCGCGCGGCGCGCTGTTCGGCTTGACGCGCGCAACCGGACCGCGCGAACTGGCGCAAGCTGCGCTCGAGAGCGTGTGCTTTCAGACCGCCGATCTCCTCGCCGCGATGAAAGCCGATTGGCGCGACGCCGCCGGCGCAATGAAGA
>Ga0193751_1000551_pt1 | contig 28656 bp, 21 predicted proteins | sample L1c2metaG_FD_143050 | JGI IMG/M metagenome (GOLD analysis project Ga0193751, IMG submission 143050) | Soil microbial communities from a riparian zone of the East river system, Colorado, United States - L1c2 | ecosystem: Environmental > Terrestrial > Soil > Riparian zone | place: USA: East River... | reverse complement strand
GTGTCAAGGTAGTGCTCTACCACTGAGCTAACCGCGCTTTTCAAGCGGAGTGATAAGTGATCAGTGACGAGTGACCAGTCAAGAGCAAGATGTCCCATCTTGCCGGAGCGGGTGGCTCTTACGCGGCGAGCCTGACCGCTTCTTTGTGGCCGAGAATACGAACGGTTTCTTTCAATTGCTCGACTTTGAGCGGCTTTTTCAAAACCGTGATGGGCCCTTTCGTCAAAATTCGGTCGAGCATCGCGCTGTCCGGATAACCGGTGATGATGATAATCGGACAGTCGGGCTGGTCTTGCTTGATCGCATCGTAAACGTCGTCGGCCGGACCGTCCGGCAATTTCAAATCGAGAAACACGAGATCGAATTTTTGTTTTTCGAGCGCAGCCAAGGCTTCTTTCACCGTGCCAACAACGACGCGGCTGAAACCGATTTTCCGGAGGAAGAGCTTGAAAAGGTTTTGCAAGCTTTCGTCATCGTCGACGACGAGGACGGTTGGTTGGCCGGATTTGTCTTCCTTAAGAATGTCTTTATCAAGGGAGGATTTTTTGATCCGCCAGCGACCGCCGATTTGGATAGCGGGAAGCTGGCCGCGCTGGACGAGGTAATAAACGGTCGGCAACGGGATACGGAGATATTTGGCCGTTTCCTTAACCGTTAGGAGGTTATGCATGTGGGGAAATCACCAATTCGCTGGAAAATGGGCAAGACATTTCGCTTAGCTAGAGCATTATAAATTCTAGAATCGATGTCAATCCTTTCTTTGGGCGGGGAGGAGCCTAACGATTCGCTAACCGGATGCCCGAGGGCACTCGCGACTGGACAATGCTGGACTAGAGGGTGACTATTCGCTTTTCGATGAGCGCCCTTTTCTTCAAGCGATTTCTAAAACGCCCGTTCCAAATCGCATCGATTATACCCAGTTCCAAGGCGTTGGTCGAACGGGTGGCGGATAAAATCGATTTTGACCAGGCGCGCGTGATCGCGGAGTACGGTCCCGGCGAAGGGGTGCATTCGCGCGAGATCGCGCGCCGGATGCGACCGGATTGTCAATTGCTTCTCTTTGAGCTCGACGCTGCTTTCTCGGGCGATTTACAGCGTCAATTTAGAGGGGATCCGCGGGTGCATGTGATCAACGACAACGCTGCGCACCTGCCGTTGGAATTACGCAGACGCGGCATCGACGCGTGCGACTGTATCGTTTCCGGCATCCCGTTTAGCATTCTGCAGATCGACAAGAAGCGGGCTTTGCTCCAACAAACCCATGACGCACTCGCAGCTGGCGGTCGGTTTATCATTTATCAAGTCACGAACGAGCTGAAGCAGCACGCTAAAATTTTCGACCGTGCCGAATCCCAATATTTCCTGCAAAACATTCCGCCGATGTTCATCACGGTTTTTGAGAAATCGAACGGCCGCAACGGCGAATCGCATTTATCCCTTCAGGAAAGTCGAGCTTCCGCAAATAACGCATGACCGGCGGCCGGACGCGGTTGGAAAAGGATTCAATGGGAGAAATGTCGCTCCCCGAATCCGCTCTCTATGGCGCTTCCACCCAGCGCGCCGTCCTGAATTTTCCGGTGAGCGGTTACCGTTTCTCCCGCCCGTTCATTCGTGCGCTCGGCTTGATTAAGTGGGCCGCGGCCCAGGCTAATCACGATCTCGGTTTACTCGCCGCCGAGCGCGCCGCCTTGATCGTGCAAGCAACCGAAGAACTGATCGAGGGCAAATTGGACGATCATTTTCCACTCGACATTTTCCAGACCGGTTCGGGCACGAGCACCAACACGAACGCAAACGAAGTGATCGCCAACCGTTGCGCGCAATTGGCGGGCAAAAAGATCGGCTCGCGCGAGCCGGTGCATCCGAATGATCACGTCAACATGGGACAGTCGAGCAACGACGTTATCCCATCGGCGATTCACATCAGCGCCGCCGAGCAGTTGAAAAATCATTTGGTGCCAGCCCTCGGAAAACTGCAGGACTTACTCGACGCGAAAACAAAAGAGTTTTGGGACATTATCAAGATTGGTCGAACGCATTTGATGGATGCGACCCCGGTGCGACTCGGCCAGGAATTTTCGGGTTACGCGCAGCAAATCGCCTACGGAAAGCAGCGAGCGGAAAAATCGATCGACGTTCTACGCGAGCTTGCACTTGGTGGCACCGCGGTTGGAACCGGTTTGAACCGGCATGTCGATCTTACCGGCAAAATGCTGCGGCACATTGAACAGCGGACTGGGATCGCGTTTTACGAAGCGAAAAATCATTTCGAAGCGCAGGGCGGCAAAGACGCGGTCGTGGAAGCAAGCGGCCAGCTCAAGACCATTGCAGTTAGTTTATTCAAGATCGCGAACGACATTCGCCTGTTAGGCAGTGGCCCGCGTTGCGGCATTGGCGAGATTCAATTGCCAGCCACCCAACCGGGCAGCTCGATCATGCCCGGCAAAGTGAATCCAGTGATGTGCGAATCGATGATGATGGTTTGCGCTCAAGTCTTCGGCAACGACGCCGCCATTACCTGGGCGGGCGCGAATGGAAATTTTGAGCTCAACGTGATGATGCCGGTAATGGCGCATGACCTTCTCGAATCAACCCGGCTGCTTGCCAATGTGGTCGATGTCTTCTGTGAAAAATGCGTGACTGGGATCACGGCGAACAAAGCCCGTTGCGAAGAATTGGTCGAGCTTTCCATGGCGATGGTGACGAGTCTTGCGCCCAAGATCGGTTACGACCGCGCGGCCGAGCTCGCCAAAGAAAGCGTGCGAACCGGCAAGACTGTTCGCGAACTTTGCCGGGAGAAAAAAATCTTGCCGGAAAAAGAACTCGAGCGCGCGCTTGATCCCGTTTCGATGACTGAACCCGGCGGCACTGGTTCGGGCGGCTAGAGATGTCGATCCAACGATTGATCGGGGCACTGTTTCTGGCGATCGGCCTAACGAATATGGTGATGGCCGCGGATTCGCGACCCAACGTAGCTCAGATCATTAACAAAACGGAAGCGTCCGCCATTTTGGGCGAACCGGTAAAAGATCCAAGCCAGCGGAGCGGCGACGGGACGGACGGTTATTATTCCAAATGCAATTATTACAGCGTTCGGCGCGGCAAATCGTTGATCATTCGCCTGCAGGTGCCGGGACCGAACGCGATCGGTCCGCAAAAAGAACTTCAGCTGTTGGTGGCAGCGAACGGCACGATGGAAAAAGTTTCCGATGTTGGCGACGCCGCCCAAATGTTTACCGGCGGCGCGGAAAGCGGGTTCGCTTCGAAAATGCTGATGCTCTACGTCGCCAAAGGCAACACGTTCCTCACCGTCGGTCTCGCCGGTTTTGGAGACGACGCGGTGGCGCTGGAAAAGGCAAAGACCGTCGCGCAGAAATTGCTCGAGCATCTTTGACCGCAGCCAAGGGCGAGCTTAGATCGACAATATGGTGGCCAAACTCGACGGACCGCAGTTTTCCGGTGGCGCCAATATTGCAATCAAATGTCCCGCGCACACATACGATCAAACAGTCGCCTTTTATCGCGACACACTCGCGCTGCCATTGATCGAAGAAGAATCCGATGGCTGCATTTTTCAGTTCGGTCCGAACCGGCTCTGGATCGACAAAGTGCCGAATCTGAGTCATCCCGATATTTGGCTCGAGATCGAGACCAACGACACCGAGGCCGCCTCGTCGTTTCTAAAGATTCACGGCGTCGCTCGTCGCGATGAAGTGGAAAATCTGCGCGAAGATTTCAACGGCTTCTTCATCTCCGATCCCGCGGGCGTCGTTCATCTCGTGGTCGGCCCGGAAGAAGTCTAGACTCGAATGTCGATCTTAAACGGGGCGACCCATGATGGTCAGGTCGCGTTCCACAGCATCGAGTTGCGCGATGCGCGGAAGTAATCCCCAGCGCTCGAAGCCAAGTTGTTCGAACAATCGTAAGCTTGGTTCGTTGTGCGCGAAAATCAGACCAACCATCGCCCTGATCTGAAGGGACGGCGCGCGAGCGATCGCTTCCCCGAGTAATGTTCGGCCGACTCCACGCCGCCGGAGTCGTTCATCGACGTAGACGCTCACTTCAGCCGTTCCGCGATAAGCGCAGCGCGGCAAAAAAGGTTTTAACGTGAGCCATCCGGCGATTTTGCGGTCGATTTCCAAAACCCAAAATGGATGTCGATCCGGGGAATGCTCCTTTAACCAATTCCGTCGTTCGTCCAGCGTGACCTGCTCCAACTGCGCAGTAGCGACACGAGTCGCGACCGCGGCGTTGTAAATTTTAATGATCGCGGGCAAATCGGACTCAACCGCGTCGCGGATTTTCATTTCTTCCGCTGTCTCTGGCCGTCGATGTTCAACCGCAACCCCGCTCATGCTGCCGGGAAAAATGCGTTCTCGAAAGTCGGCTGAAATGCGCCGAGCTCAGTCTCGCCGATGCGAAACCTCGGACTGATATCCGATTGAGTGGCACAAAAGAGTTCGATGTCGATCTTGCCGCATTTGCTGAGCGCCTCGCGTACGGTTTGGAGCGCGAGCCCGGGGGTGTTGCAATCGCGGCTAAGATGTCCAAGCACGACCCGATCAATTTTTCCGGGAAGCAATTCTTCTATCACGGTGGCGGCCGCATTATTGGAAAGATGCCCGTGCCGCGACTGGATCCGCTGTTTCACCGGCCAGGGTCGATGTGTGTCGCTCTGTAACAGTTTCTCGTCATGGTTGGTTTCGATCACGAGCGTGTGCACTTGCCGAAGCCGTTCCACAATCATCTTTGTGGCGTAACCGAGGTCGGTGATAAACCCGAGCCCGCTCGCTCCGGCATAAAACGCGAAGCCGACGGGATCGACCGCGTCGTGCGGCACCGGAAAAGTTTGGACAAGGACGTCGCAAATCTTGAATTCGGCGCCGGTGCGAAAGATTCGCCAGTTCCGATGTCGATCCAACGTGGCGTCGTAACGCACTGCTTCGGCAGTTTGCGCGTTGGCATAAATCGGCAGATCGAATTTGCGACAGAGCACCTCCAGCCCGCAAACGTGATCGCCATGCTCGTGTGTAAGCAGAACGCCATCGAGCTGTTCGGCCATCACGCCGCACTGTTCGAGGCGCAAGACGATTTGTCGCGCGCTCAGGCCGCCATCGATCAGGATTTTGCAATGATCGGTCGCGACCAGCGCGCTATTCCCGGCACTGCCGCTCCCGAGCATCGTCAAACTGAACACGACCGGTATTTAGCGACTGCGTGTCAGTTTTCGCAAATTAAATTCACGCGCCGCGATAAAATTTCGCCGCCGGGCAGCGCGAGGATTCGTTTTTTCTTGTCGGAATAGTCGAGGGATCGGAAACGCCGAATTTCATCAAGCCGCCGCGCACCGTTCAGGGTGTCGAGATAGTGAGTGTAACTCGAGGCCAGCTCGGTCGTCTCCAGATAACGCGCCCGGAGGTTGCGATCGCGAAACGCTTCCGGGCATTGCCGTGCGAAAAGATGAAAGCGGAGCCAGCGGCGGTCAGTGCGTGAAACGCGTTGGGTTTTTCGAAAGAAGGCAACGAACAAAAGGAGAACAAGATAAGTGTCGACCTGCGCCTGGAGCTCGAGATTGCGGGCAAAATCTTCCGCGGCGATCTCACGCGCGCCATTTTTAAACTGAAGCGCGGCGTGGAGCGCGTGATTGACCTCTTCAACGAACGTGATGAGTGAACGGATGTTGTGGTCGCTCAGGCCAGCGCGCGGATCGTGTCGCTCGAGTTGTTCGATCAGCCAACGGGAATAATAAATACCGACGTAAAGGCGATCATCGACGGTGCGCAGAAATGTCCGGGCAAGCTCACTCAATTCGCGGGCCGTTTTGCCAGCCAAGATCGACAATTGCGCGCAGCGGTGCCTATCAATCAAACAGTCTTCGAGATTGATCCCGACCTGCGCGTAAGTGCGCTCGAAAAGTTTTTGGACCTGATTGAAAAGGCTCTCGTTCACAAGACGAGCGATGGTCGCGCATCTTCATCGAGATGAAGCAAGCGATCGGAAAGTTCGTTGAGCGCGAGACGAACGTCGTGGAAGCGACTGGCTAATCCGGCGAAGACATCGGTGAGTTCGCAGCGTCGCGCCGCTTCGTGCGAAGCGACAAGCTGATAATTGCTGCGACCGACTTGCTCGTAAAATTCGATGTCGGGCGCACCGCGAAGACTGCGCCGCTGCGTGTTCTCGTGAAAGATGCCGCTGATGAAGAGGGAGTAATTTCCAACGTGCGCGCGCAGGAGGAATGTTTGCTCGGGCGTGGCGCGGGTGAGTGCGATAAGCATGTCGGAAATATATTCGTGGGCGCGGTTGTTCGCCCCGGCGAATCCGTCTTTTGGCGGATCGATCTTGTCCGGGCTCTGCAATTGATTCGCGCGCGAAAAAGTTTCGAGCAGCGAGCCGACATAATCGCAAAGTTTGCGATCGCCAATGCCGGCCTGCTGCAAGACGTAGCGGGCGAGAACATAAAAATAGAATTGGGACGAGATATGGAGATGGCCCGCATTGGAAAGAATGGTCTCGACCAGGCGCGGATGATCGAGAATCGAGTCGCGGGTTTCCGAGTCACCGAGAAGATCGACCAGGGAAACGCTATCGCCGCGCGAGCGAGCGAGGGTGCGGACAATAAAATCGAAATCCGCGACGGTGAAACGTGCCCGACAATTTGCCCTAATCATTGCACCCTCCGTTCACCAGCATTGACGATGCCGCAGCCAACTTTGTTCGAGGCGACGTTTATTTCGGTTCGCCACGTTAGTCAAGAGCGCCCCGTGGGCGTAATGATTCCGACGCTCGGCGCGGATTTGCAAATGATCGTGCTCGTCTCATAATAAACGCGCTCTTTTCGGAATCGATCAGCAGGATGTCGATCTTGCAAAAATGGAAGGGTGGCTGAGTCCGGTTTAAGGCACTCGACTCGAAATCGAGCGTGGGGCAACCCACCGTGGGTTCGAATCCCACCCCTTCCGCCACTGTCAGATTTTTATTTTTGTCGATGCGCGGCGCGGATCTGTGCGTAGCGAATTGGCAGATTCGAACACTGTTCGACTGGTGGGGCGCGCGAGCGCAAGGGTTAAAAGCGAAGCTCTAACTCCAGAGCCAAAGCGCAGCTTTGGATAATCCCACCCCTTCCGCCAAGTCTGGGTATTAGCGGATAGGCCTGCGAAAAATGTCACAATTTTGGTCTTGATTTGCGTTGATTTTGCACTGCATATTGTATGTCCGCCGAACGGATCCGCTATTACTTGTTATGCTCCGGAATTCACAGGTTGTTAGTAGGGCTGTTGGCAGGAATTCACCGCTAATTCACAACCTTAACGCGCACTTCCCGCTATGATCCAACTCAAACCCGGAATCCCACCTTCTGCTCTGAACAAACCCAAACCGCGAAAGGCAGCTGATCGTCGCCAGAATCGATCAGCAAAAAAACCAGTTAGCGGTTTGCATTTTGAGCGGGTGTTCAGCGACCGAGCGGTGAAACCGTTCGATCAGATCGAATGGGAACATCGGACGGCGGAGATCACGGACGACAGTGGCCAAATCATTTTCAAACAGGAAAACGTTGAGGTTCCAAAAAATTGGAGCGCGCTCGCGACCAAGATCGCGGTTTCGAAATATTTTTATGGCGACGTCGCGCACGGAACGGATCCACACAAAGGCGGCCGCGAAAGATCGGTGCGGCAATTGATTCACCGAGTCACTCGAACCATCACCGATTGGGGAATGGCCGACGGCTATTTCGCAGACGCGGAGGAGGCGGAAATTTTTTATGATGAACTGACCTGGCTTTGCTTGAACCAACATGGCGCATTCAATTCGCCGGTTTGGTTCAATGTCGGTTTGTATCATGAGTACGGTATCGGCAAAGATGCCGGCGCCGGAAATTATTTTTATAATCGAGAAACCGGAAAGGCGGAGCGCGCACCGACTCAATATGAGTACCCGCAGGGCAGCGCCTGTTTCATTCAGGACGTGGACGACACGATGGAAGACATCATGCGTCTGGCCACGAGCGAGGCAATGCTCTTTAAGTACGGCAGCGGCACCGGCACCGATCTCTCCACCTTAAGATCGACAAAAGAGAAATTGAGCGGCGGCGGCAAGCCGAGCGGTCCGCTCTCGTTCCTCAAAGTCTACGATCAAGTAGCGAACGTAGTGAAAAGCGGCGGGAAAACGCGGCGTGCCGCCAAGATGAACACGCTCAAAGATTGGCACCCGGACATTGAAGAGTTCATCGGCGCCAAACAAAAGGAAGAGAAGAAAGCATGGGCGCTAATCGAGCAGGGTTACGACGGCAGCTACAACGGCGATGCTTACGGCTCGGTCATGTATCAAAACGAAAATCTGAGTGTGCGCGTGAGCGACGAGTTCATGGAAGCTGCGCTCGAAGGTCGCGATTGGTGGACGCGCCGGGTGACCGATGGCCAACCGTGCGAGCGAAAAGGAGCGCGAACATTACTCCGAAAAATCGCGGAAGGAACGCACATCTGCGGCGATCCCGGAATGCAGTTTGATACCACGATTCACAAATGGCACACCTGCAAAGGGACCGGCCGGCAAAATTCGACCAATCCGTGCAGCGAATATTTGTTTCTCGATAATACGGCCTGCAATCTGGCGTCGCTAAATCTGCTCAAATTTAAAACGGCCGATGGCGAGTTCGACGTCGAGCGGTTCAAAGCCGCGGCGCGGATTTTCATTACCGCGCAGGAAATCGTGGTCGATAACGCCAGTTATCCGATCAAGGAGATCGCGGAGAACTCGCACATTTTCAGAACGCTTGGGCTGGGCTACGCGAACCTCGGATCGTTGGTGATGAGCTATGGCTACGGCTATGACAGCGTGGAAGGCCGCGCGCTTTGCGGCGCCGTTACCGCGATCATGACCGGAGAAGCGTACGAGCAAAGTGCGCGAATGGCGCAAGCGCTCGGTGCTTTTCCCGGTTATAAAGACGCGCGCTGCAACGGCGTTCCAAAACCAGTCGCGAAAAATAATGTCGCGTCCATGCTCGAAGTCATCGAGCTGCATCGCACCGCGGTCAGCGATATCCCGGATGTCGATGAATTCGCTTATTTAAAAAAGGACGCGGCCAAGACTTGGAAGCGGGCAGCGGAATTGGGCAAGCGTCACGGTTATCGCAACGCGCAGGTGACGGTACTCGCGCCAACCGGGACAATCAGTTTCCTGATGGATTGTGACACCACTGGCATCGAACCGGACATCGCGCTGGTGAAATACAAACTGCTCGCCGGCGGCGGCATGTTGAAAATTGTGAATCAAACGGTCAAGCCGGCGCTGGAAAAGCTGGGTTATAATTCGGAAGAAGTAGACCGGATCATCGCGCACATCGACGCCTTCGACACGATTGAAGACGTGACCGATTCAGATGGATCGACCATAGCGTCGGGACTGAAACCGGAGCATTTACCGATTTTTGATTGCGCGTTCAAGCCGTTCAAAGGCGAGCGCTCACTTAATTACATGGCGCATCTGCGGATGATGGCTGCGGCGCAGCCATTTTTGAGTGGCGCGATTTCGAAAACGGTAAACCTGCCGGAAACAGCGACAGTCGGCGACATCACGAACAGTTACGTCGAAGGCTGGCGGCTCGGCTTGAAATCAATCGCGATTTATCGCGAAGGCTCGAAGCGATCGGCGCCGTTGAACACGCGCAAGACGCGCGACATGGGCGGAACTGCGGAGGATGTCGATGTTGCGCTCGATATCACCATCGACCGCGAAGATTTCCAGAAACGCATTCTCGAATTGGAACAAGAACTGACGATGTTGCGCGGCAAGATTGACAAACCGCTCCGTCACCGAATGCCCGATACCCGGATGTCGTTGACGCATCGGTTCGAGATTGCCGGACACGAAGGCTACATCACGGTGGGCTTGTACGAAGACGGTCAACCGGGCGAACTGTTCATCACTATGTCGAAGGAAGGCAGCACGATCGGCGGATTGATGGACACGGTCGGAACGCTCACGTCGATTGCGCTCCAGTACGGCGTGCCCCTGGAAAGTTTGGCGAAAAAATTCGCGTATCAACGGTTCGAACCAAGCGGCTTCACCAAGAATCCGGATATTCGCAATGCGACCAGCATTACCGACTACGTTTTCCGCTGGCTGGCCTGCCAATTCATTAAAGGCTACAAGGAAGCAACCTCGCCGAGCCGCGGACAAACGGAGTTACCGTTGAAAGAGATTGGGGAAATGGAAAAGAAAGCGCTCAACCGGCCGGTGTCGGATTTGGCGCGGACCGGCGGAAATGAATTGATCGACGTGATCACGAGCCATTCGTCGAATGATGGTGAACCGCAAGTAGTCGGTAACGGCAGCAGCCACGCCGATCGCGTGCAGGAAGCGCTTGGGAACATGTTCATGGACATCATTTGTTCGCATTGCGGCAGCGACAAAGTAATTCGGGCCGGCGCGTGCGGTGTTTGCACGGAGTGCGGGACGAGCCAAGGCTGCAGTTAGCGACGCTCCTTTGGCAGCTGCGCGGTGGACAGAAGCGCCCGAATAGCTAGACTTCGTGACCCGCCGATCATTCGTCGGCGGGTTCGTTTTTCATGACTGAAACTGAAGTACAACGACAGAAAGAGATTCAGCAGGCCGAAGAATTACTCTTCACCGGCCCGCAAGCGCTCGGTTTCGTCAAAGGCGTCTTCCAAGGCCATTTCGTTTCCGATTGGGTGATGCCCTATCCGCGGATCGCGGCAGCGGAACAACCTAAAATCGACCAGACGCTTAGCGAGCTGCGAAAATTTCTGGATGAACATCTTGATGCACCGGAGATCGATCGGCAGGCGGACATTCCCCGTGATGTGATCGATGGATTGGGAAGAGTCGGCGTGCTCGGTGCGACTGCACCGCAAGAAGTTGGCGGTCACGGATTCACCCAAATGGCGAACTGCAGAATTTTGGAGGAGATCGGTCGCCGCTGCGCGTCGACATCAGTTTTCGTAAACGCGCATCATTCGATTGGGATTCGCGCGCTTTTGTTGTTTGGCACGCACGAACAAAAACAGAAATGGTTGCCGAAACTGGTGACCGGCGAGCAACTCGGCGCATTTGCGCTGACTGAAAAAGAAGCCGGCTCAGATGCGGCCAACGTCCAGATGACGGCGGCACCGAGCGCCGACGGATCGCACTTTATTTTAAATGGCGAAAAGCGTTACATCACTAACGCAGCGATCGCACACGTGTTGACGGTCATGGCGAGAACGCCTGTCCCGGGGAAGGCAGGAAAGACGTCGATCACAGCATTCCTGGTAACGCCCGACATGCCCGGTTTTGACATTCTCGAAGCGCGGATGCCGAAGATGGGAATTCGCGGGACGGCCACCGGTCGATTCGCAATGCGCGACGTGAAAGTGCCGAAAGAAAATATTCTCGGACCGCCGGGCAAAGGTTTAAAGGTTGCACTTACCGTTCTGGATTTCGGGCGAACGACGTTCGGCGCCTGTTGCACCGGGGCGGCGAAGACTTGTCTAGAGCTGGCGGTCAAACATGCCAACACCCGGAAGCAGTTCAATAAAACGCTCGGTAATTTTCATCTGGTGAAAGAAAAAATCGCGCGGATCGCGGCCGATGCTTACGCGATGGAAGCGATGACTACGATCACCGCTTCACTAATTGATCGCGGCTTGGAAGATTACATGCTGGAGACGGCGATGCTGAAAGTGTTCACGACCGAACGGTTGTGGGAATGCATCAACGACGCTTTCCAGATTCATGGCGGCTCAGCTTACTTTATCGATCTTCCGCTCGAGCGAATGTTGCGGGACGCGCGAATCAACCAGATCGGCGAAGGCAGCAACGAAGTGCTGACGTCGTTCATCGCGCTGGTCGGGATGCGCGGTCCGGGCATGGAGTTCAAGGAAATTTACGACACGATGCTGAAACCGACGCGCGAAGGCGGAATCGGGAAAGCATGGAGCGCGGGCATGAGCCGGCTCGGCGCGACGGTTCGAATTCCTGATGTGCCGGTGCGCAGCGCAGAATTACGCTCATTCGCGAATCAACTTGGCCGATTGATCTGGCGATTTAATCTCGCTGTTAATCGCTCCCTGATCGTGTATCGCGAACCGATTTTGGACATGCAACTCGTGCAGGAAAGGATTGCCGGCGCCGCGATGGACCTTTTTGCATCGACGGCGGTACTGAGCCGGTGGGATTCGGAAATTCAGTTTGCGCAAGGCAACGGCGAGACGCCGAGTCGAAAGAATACCGCCGCGGAACTTTTCCTGCGCCAATCGTTCCGGCGAATTCGGAATTTCCTGGCCGGCCTTAGCGATAACGACGACAAGTTCATTCTGATGGCAGCAGATTCGGCGCTTCGCTAAGGATTCGCAGCGCGCGCTAGGGCGACTTCAAGATCTGAAGCGCCTGCAGCAGATCATGAGTGATCAGTTCGTAGAGCGGATAACGCACCGCCAGAACGATGTACTGGTGAAACTCGATCGCGGCGAGTAACACCACCGCGCCGGCGACGATTGCGCTGCGGTATTTTTTCGCGAGAGACGCGAACGCTACGATTTGACTGAAGGCGAGGAAACGCAGCGGCAAATCCCACATGTTCGCGTAACGGAGATTCATTCCGTACTTGACGTTGCACATCACGAGATAGCCGGCCGCGATAAAGATCGACATGAAGAGTTCGGGCTTCATCGCGCGGTTCAATCGAAAGATTGTCCCGAGGGCGAGAATGAGAACAATCGGGCTGACCAAGAGAAGATCGACCAGATAACGGTACCATGGTCCGTCGCCGGTCAGGATGGCGTAATGGAGTTGGAAATTTTTGCCGACCGACAATTGATAGCTTTGGACAAAGACATCGATACCACCGGCGAGAAAAATCAAAGCGACAACACCAAGCAGCGGGCCAAGGACTGTGGCCATGAAAAGCTCGCGCGTGACGGTCCCAAATTGCAGCCAGCGATTTGTGATAAGCAGAACGACTAACGCGACCCAGACAAAGAAGGAATTTTCTTTAGTTAAGATTAGTAATGCCAAGGCGACGATATAGGCGACGAGCCAGCGCCAATCGCGTGGCGCCTGCAAGTTTCCCCAGAACAGCCAAAGCACCAGCAACGCCCAAAACGTGAAGAAGCCGTCCACGAGTGCGTGTTGCGACATGTGAAGTTGCGTTGGCGCGACCGCCATCAGTGCGGCAATTGCGATTGCCCAAGTCGGCCCGCGGATCCGCCAGACAAACGCCGTTGCCAGAGCGAGCGTCAACATGCTGAAGAACGCGGCGACCTGATGAAGCGCGTCGAGCGCCTCAGATCCAAAAAGTGAATGCCAAACATAAGCGGTAAAGATGTAGAGGAAACGCAGCGGCGGCAGAATCGAACCGGGAAGTTTCTTTTGGACGTCGATGTAACCTTGAACAATGTCGGGATAAGAACCGAGTCCGTCTTTGCTCAATGCGTTGACGTATTCGCGATAAAGGCCTTCGTCGAAGCCGATCTCATTGAAAGCGGGCTGTGGATGAAGCGAAGCAATCGGATGCAGCGCCGCACCCGCCGCAAAAGTGTGCGGCGGCAAACGAAGGAAAATTCCGAGCGCCAGGATGATCGCCAGCAAGATGATATCAATCTTGCGCAGGCCGGACTGAGTTTCGGTCATCATTTACGCCGTTTCGGCGGGCAACTGTTCAAGTTGCAACGGACGGAGATCGAGTTCCCTGTTAGCGGTTTTTCGCCAGAGCGCGATGGAGCCGGCGGTGATGACGAGCCATGGCAACAGCGACCACCCCGTCCAGTGCTGTTTCGAGTCATCCATCGCGAGCGCGACCGACCAGGGCAAACCGCCAGAGGTGATGTTGTAGAAAGCGAACAAGAAAGCCGAACTTGCGACGAGCATGCAGCTGTAAAACGTCGGCGACAAAATCAGAATAAAAGGGGCAAGCCAAATCAGGTATTGGGGACAAACGCCGGGCGCGAAAACAAAAAACACAAGCCAGGTGTAAGCGAGCGATTGAACAAACGCGGGGCCGCGAGCCTGACGGTTTCGCCAAGCGATCCACAAGGCGGCGGCAACGATCATCACCTTCAGAAGAGAGATGATGATGTTCTGGGCTGGCTCAAGATCAAAAAACGACAGGCGGCTAAACTCAGTCAGACCAGTCAGGCGAAATAAATAAGTGATGCCCCAAATTCCCCAATAGCTTCCGTAAGCGAGGACGTTTTTTGCGAACAAAATTGGAAAATTCATCAGTGGCTCCAGCCACAAAAGACAAGTGGTGACTGCTCCCGAAATCAAGAACCCGCGACTCCGGTTTTGCCACCACCAAAAAAGTACCAACGCTGGCAAAAAAAGCAGCGGCACAATCTTGATCTGACAACTTAGCGCAAAGAATAATCCCGCGAGTGCCGGTCGATTTCGGAGACACATCCAAACGGCGCAAACCAGCAGCAACACCATCACCGGATCGGTGTTTCCGTGAAAGCCGGAAACCATGAGGGAAACCGGGCTGAGGGCGAAGAGCGCGAGCGCCCAAGTTGGAATAGGCAGATCCGTTTTGCTCATTCGTAGCAAGACCATGACAACCAGAAAATCGGCGATGATTCCGGGCAAGCGAAGCAGAAATGGGAAGTGAATTCCGATGTCCTGACACCAGCGTTGCTCGGTCAGGAAAAAGATTCCCTGCAAAAAATAAGCTGTTAGTGGCGGATGATTAAAATAGCGGCTGTGCTCATAAGTCCACTGCAGCCCATGTTCGCTTAGCACTCTGGCGAATCCATAAAAAAACACGGTGTCGTTTGTGCCGATGGTGTTGTAGGCGATCGCGAGTTTCAACGTCATCGCGATGAGCGCGAGCGCGACAACGAAAGCAGTCCGCAAATCACGAGTGGGGCTCATCCCGACAGGTCGAGCAGCTTCAGTGCCCTCGTAATTCTGAAATCCGATGCCTGATCATTGCCAGCCATCGACGACGACCAGCGGGACATCTTCGAAGCTGTTAATCGCTCCCGTGGACGGCGGTGTTACAGTCTGGCCGCGTTCACTGTGGGTTCGAACAAATAGGCCGAGTTGTTCTAACCACGATTCACTATAATCGACATTATCCCAGCCGACGGATCCATTTGGTGAGTGCGGCGATGCAAGGGGCGCTCGCCCTTTCGGCGGCAGTTTAATTCCGCCGACGAACCAGACACGATTTTCGGCGGCGAGAGTCTGGCGAACTTTTTCCAGAACATCGTCGATTGGGTTCGGCGAGAGTATTTTTTCGTGGAAGAGGTCGTAACGATGGACGCGGAGATCGACAATCGTCGGGAGTGTTATCCACGGTGTTGTGCCGTTATAATACCGATTGAATGAAATGCCGTACAGCCAAGGGGCAACGACGATCAGGTCGGCCGGCTTTGCGAGCTCGGTCACTTTTTTGGCGACTATGTCGATGTTAGTCTGTCGTTCGATTATCTTTGGCCAGCCGTTGATTGGCAGAATGATGAGAGCGATTGCGGCGAATATCAAACGTCCGATCCGGATCGAGATGGCGCTGCTCAGGAATTGCGCCAAACAATCCAACGCTACCGCGAGCATTGAAACCAGCGCCAGGAAATACCACGAGCGCGTCAAGTAACTTAGCGTTTGCAGAAATTCGTAATACGCGATTGGCGCCGCGACCGCGGCGAGTGAAGCGAACAGCAAAACGTTCCACTCTGGAACCGGTCTGCTGGAGCGAAGGCGATAGAGTTTCCAGACGGAAGTGGCCAGTAAGACAATAAACGCGCTGTGCCAGAACCAAGCGATGGCGGGCCTCGGGTTGCCGAGGGCGAAGTTAAACTGGTTCCAAAGCAATCGGGAAGTAACCGGAAATTCGACGACCTGGCTCCAAGAATTAGAATAAGCGTTCAAGTAAGGGACGAACGAGAGCATGCAGAGTCCGAGAATGGAGAGAAAAATAATCAATCTTCGAGGATCGTGCCGGACCAGACAAACGATCGCGGCCGAAGCGGCCAATGCGAATATGAGAGCAAGGTTATGAACGAGACATTGCACAGCGGCAACCGAAACGACCGCTGCCAGGACGATGCGCGCGGGCGATGCTTTGATCATTACGCTTGCAACCGAACTGAAGGCCAGAATGATCAGCGCCGAGCCTAAGCCATAACCGCGGACAGTCGTTCCCCAAAACAGAAACGTCGTGTTGAGTCCGAGTAGCGCGAGTGAAATGACAGGCGGACCGCGTCCAGTCGCATAAGCGCTGAACCAAAGTGCGCCCAGAAGTGCGATTCCGGCCGTGATTCCAAAACAGCGCAACGCAATGTCGCTATCGCCAAAAACATTCGTGTAGGCGCGAATCAAAATCGGGAACGGAACCGGAAACGCTTCGTGTTGAAAATTCCGAACGATATCAGCAACGCTTGGCATCCTCGCGAGGTTGACCATCGCGCATTCATCGCGCCAAAGCGCGCCGGCATGGGTGGCGCGGACAACGAGGAGAAACAATGCCATTGTGGATAGAAGAACTGCCACTATCCATTCCGCTCGTTTCAAGAAATCAGGTCGAGTCACTGCGAATCTTCTTCGATCTGCTTCTTTAGGTCCTTGAACTCAGGTTGATCGGGTTTGAGCCCAATCGCGGTCTCGATCTCCACCCGGGCACTGCGGCGATCATTTTTTGCGAGCAACGTTTTCGCGAGAAGAAAATGGGTTTTCGCGTTGCGTGGATCGACATCTTCAGCCTGACGAAACCATTTTTCGGCCTCGGCGTATTCCTTCGCGTCGAAGGCGATGACGCCGAGATTGTTGAACGCGCCCTTATGACCCGGGTCCAGGTTCAAGACGGAGCGATAGAACGATTGAGCTGTGCTTGGGTCATTTTGCGCGAAACGCAAATTGCCCAGAGCAAAGAGCGTTTCCGGATTTTCGGGCACGTAGGCATAGGCGACAGCGAGTTTTTTTTCCGCCAGCGGCAGATTATTCGATTCCAACGCTTGCCAACCTGAATTGTAAGCGTCGAGCGCCCAGAGCGACCTGTCTCGCTGCGGCCAGGCCACGAAAATGGTGGCCAGAGTGAGTAGTGCGAGATAGATCGCTGCATTCTTGAATTCACGTGCGGCCAAGGCTTTCCCTAAAATCGACAACCCGAGGGCGGCGAAAATGAGCAGGCCCGGAACCGCGACAAGCCGATAGCGCTCGGTAATAAAAACGCCGAGCAGCGCGAACATCGACAATAGGATCGCTGCGAGAACCCAGCGTGATCGCGGCGCCTGGGCCCAGCCAAGAAATATCCCGGGAATCGCAAATGCCGCGACCAGGCCGAACGAGATTCCCGAGAATATCACGTTTTGCTCGCGCAGACTCGTGATGATGCTGAGATCGTCATATTGGAATGCGCTCCAGAAATTGCGGAGCTTGCGCGCGAGCAGCGCGAACCAATCACCCGGATGGCTGGCGATATACGTTCTGGCTTTGTCTGACCAATAACCGGAAACTTCTTCGTGCTTGAGCGATCGACCGGCGGCCGCTTCCGCTTGGGTGATTGAATCTTGGAGCATCGCGGTTTGTCCGGCTCGTATTCCCGGCGGAAGACGGGGATAGCCGGTGGCTTCGGGATTATTGCCGATCCAGAAATTGATACCGCTGTGGGCGGAAAGAAGAACGGGATCCTTGGCGATGAAATAATTGTGAATCCAACAGGGCGACGTTCCCAGCGCGAGGCCGGCAAAAACAACGACAACGCGAGCGATCAGGTTGCGCCAGACCGCGGGGTCTGCTTTGAACAAGGCCGCGAAAATTAGTGGGACGACCGCCAGAACGGTTGCAACCGCCGTTGCGGTGAGACCGATGAGCAACGCAAGAAGAAAACATTCCGCAACACCTGGCGCACCCGTCCGGCGCACAATTCGCCAAACTACGAACCAAAACACGAAGACGAACCACGTCGTGGGCATCAGAACTGCCGAATAGGCCTGGGCCGGAACAAAAAACGCCCAACCCAAGGCCGCGAATAAGCCAACGAGTCGCGTGTTTACGAAGAATGTTGAGGCAACCGACTCGAGAACTCGAACGCAAATCTGGTAAATAAGAACGGCGACGCCGGCCTCAATTCCGGCTTGGAGAAAGCCGGGAACGAAAGGGTTTTCGCCGAAAAACTTGTAAAGAAAGGCGAGCAGATAAGCATACCCGGGTAATCCATAAAAGGCCAAGTGTTGGCTAAATTGACCGTGGAGGATGTCTTTAGCCCAGTCGTTATAGAAATGCATATCGCCTCGGCTTGGCAGCAAGAGCGATGAATGAGTGAGCCGAAGCACCGCCCCCAGGCGCAGTAGAAATACTCCGAGGAAGATCAAGTGGCCGAGGCCGAGGGACAAACGCCCGGCGGGCGGGTCAGATTTCACCGGTTTTGGCATTAACGCTGCTCATTCTGGACACACTTCGCGATTGGTATCGCGGAGCGCAGTCAAACAAACAAAAGATAAAGAAAGCAATAGCATGTTAAACGCCATCAATAATAAACGCCGCGGGGGCTTCACCCTCGTGGAAATCATGATAGTGGTTGCGATCATCGCGTTACTCGCGGCCATTGCAGTGCCTGGATTCCTCCGGGCCCGCAAACGCTCGCAAGCCAGCCGTATTCTGAACGATCTGCGTATGATCGATGCAGCGTGCGACCAGTACGCCATTGAAACCAACCGAACAACCGGTGCCACCATCGCCGTGACGGATTGGACGAACTACCTCAAAAAGGGTTCGCAGCTTTACAACACCGGTAACAGCTTATTGGGGGGTGTCTATGGTGCCCAAAAAGTCGACACCATACCGACGGTGCCTGCAGCCGACTACGCCACGTTGTCGGACGTAGCCGGCCTCGGTTTCTGGTCGCCTTACGGTCCGTAACGAATCTGACGATTCATTCTCCTGTCATTCGCGGCTAACCGGAGTGGCAGGGAATGAGTCGTGAGAAAGGAGAAGAATCCTGCTATCGCGACTCGTTACGAAATAAAAATAATACAAAGAAACGCAATTATGTTTAAAAAACTTCAAACTAAACACGCCGGCTTTACCCTGGTGGAAATCATGATCGTCGTTGCGATCATCGCGTTACTCGCGGCCATTGCAGTGCCTGGATTTCTCCGGGCGCGCAAGCGCTCGCAAGCCAGCCGAATTCTGAACGATCTGCGCATGATCGATTCAGCGGTTGACCAGTACGCCGTTGAAACCAACCGAACCTCTGGTGCCACCGTCGCCGTCCCTGATTGGACGAACTACCTCAAAAAGGGTTCGCAGCTTTACAACACCGGTAACAGCTTATTGGGGGGTGTCTATGGTAACCAGGTGGTTGATGTCATTCCAACGGTGCCTGCAGCCGACTACGCCACGTTGTCGGACGTAGCCGGCGTGGGCTTTTGGTCGCCCTACGGGCCATAGTTAGAGCTTTGGCTCTATGTCGAGGCGTCCTACTCCTGAACGGAGAGGACGCTTCTTCGTTTCGCCGTAGCCAATCGACCGATACCGACTTTGACCACCCAACTCATCAGGCTCGGCGTCGGCAATCCAAAAGTGAACGAAACTTGCGTGCAAGTGTCCCGATCGACATTTCCTCACTTACGACGACTTCTCTGTCGTGATTGGTTGCGCTGCTTGTGTCTTGCCCTGGTAGGATTCGTCGCTCGTTTACCAGCGCTGCAAGGCCAGCGGATCTGGGATGATCAGTATCTCGTTCGTGACAATCCATTAATAAAGAGTCCGCTCCTGATTCTGGAGTCATTTCGTCATTACTTATTCCTAGATTCCTACTCATCCCATTACCGGCCAGTGCAAAATATCTCGTATTTTCTCGACTATTTATTTTGGAACACGAACGAGTTCGGCTTTCATCTCACCAATGTGCTCCTGCACATCAGTAGTGGCATTTTGCTCTACTTCCTTCTGCGACAACTTATTCTCTCCTTTCTCCTGCCCCGGGCGCCACAACCAGTTCGGCAAAGGGCGCTCCAACGCATCCCGTGGATCTCTCACACCGCTTTCTTGATCGCTTTACTCTGGACGGTACATCCTGTTCACAGTGCGGCGATCGATTACATTTCCGGACGGGCCGACAGTCTCGCATTTGTTTTTGCGAGTGCCGGGTGGCTTCTCTTTCTGCAGGCAAAACAAACAACCAATCGAATCGGTCGCGTTTCAATTTACTTCTCAGCGGCCGCTTCGGGCCTGCTCGCGCTCTGCTCGCGCGAAATTGCGATCATCTGGGTTCTCATCTTCGTTGCGCATCTTCTTTTTGTTGAGCGACAAATCCGATCTCGCACGCGGATTAGCGCAGTAGTGTGCTGTTTAGGCATCGTTTTGATGTACGTTGGGCTTCGGCACTTGCCCGCAGCCAAGTCAACGTTTCCAGCTCCGGAGGTCTTCACGCTGCCTGTCCGTGCGGTCCTAATGGTGCGGGCGTTGGGGGATTACGGCCGATTGATGGTTTGGCCATCCAACTTATACATGGAGCGCACCGTCGTGGGTAATCCGATTCACTACCAAAATCATCAAACCTGGCGAAGTACGATCGGCACAGAATACTTGTCGATTCTCGGATTGGCCGTCCTTGCCATGTTATTCTTGGGCAGCATCAAAAAGGATCGCTGGCAAGCAATGCGCATATTTGGCGCAGCATGGTTTATAGCTGCGTATCTTCCGATCTCTAACATCATACAGCTCAACGCAACAGCGGCAGAACATTGGTTATATCTGCCCAGCGTCGGTTTGCTCGTTTTTGGCGCTGGTTTTTTATTTCAGTTGCCGATCCGCTTCCGTCGCCTAGTCACGACCCTCGCGGTCTTGGCTGTTCTTGCCCTCGGTTCCCGCAGCTTTATCCGAAGCAGCGATTGGTTGAATGAGGAGACATTTTACAAGCGCACTTTCGAGGCAGGAAGTAGAAGCGCGAGAGTCGCCGTCAACCTTGGCCAAGTTTACACCGCCCGCGGCGCCTATGCTGAAGCTGAGCAGATATTTCGCTCGGTGCTCGAGCAGAACCCCGATTATCCCGTCGCTCAAAATAACCTGGCCAGTGTTCTTGCTCGCCAAGGAAAAAACAAGGAGGCGGAAGTCCTGTTTGCGGTGATTGAGAAAAATTCGAAACGAACTCGCCAGGAATATCCTCGAACCTGGATAGGGGCTCTAAATCTGGCTAGTGTTCGACACAATGCTCATCAGGATGATTCTGCTTTGGCAATTCTCGAGCGAGCCCATAACGATTACCCGGAAGTTTGGGAGCTCATTAGGTTGAAGGCGGAAATCCTGCGGGAAAAGCAGGGAGCTGATGTGGCCTTGCATCTGGTGGAGAATTTCGAGCGGGCAAATTGGTGGCACCAGGGCGCTGCGATCGCGCTGGGTCGTCTCTACGCTCAAAGCGGCGACGCCGAGCGTGCCGACGCGGCCTTGCGCCTGGCAAGTCGTCTCGATGTGCACGATACAGAGGCACTTCGGCTGATGGTCGAGATACGACTACGCGCGAACAAGCTCGATGACGCTTTTCAAATTCAGCGCCGCGCCGTTGCACGGCAGCCGGATCAACCTAGTCAATACGTTCTCCTTTCGGACATCTTGGAAAAAATGGGGCGCAATATTGAGGCACGTGCCGAACTGGCCAAAGCTTCTTATCTAAGGTCGTTGGTGCAGACTCACACAGTCGCCAACTGAAACGCCTGCGCTGCCCCATTGCACGGCTTTGATAGACCTACGCGGAGGAGGCAATCCGCTTTTGTAATCTTGGTGTTTCTGCAAGAACCGAAGGCCGACCTAGGATCATTGGCAATTCGCCTCTGCGCGGGCAAGATATGGCCGTGCGCATTTACCGCGATAAGGATGTCAATCTTGTCTGGCTAAAAGGAAAGACATGCGCCGTGATCGGCTTTGGCGCACAAGGACGCGCCCACGCACTCAACTTGCGCGATAGCGGGATCAAAGTCGTTGTTGGCCTGTACCGCGGAAGTAAATCGCGCGCTCGTGCGAGACGAAATCACCTGAAAGTTTTCGAGACGGCTGAAGCGGTGCACCGGGGGGACATCGTTTTTCTCGCGCTGCCCGATACAGAGATGCCCCCCGTTTACAAAAAGGAGATTGCTCCGAATCTCCGCGGGGGCCAGACCCTTCTCTTTGCCCACGGCTTTGCGGTTTATTATCGAACGATCGTCCCGCGAAAAGATGTCGATGTTGTGATGGTCGCCCCGAAGGGGCTCGGGCCAATGGTTCGCAGCGAATTCGTTAACGCTCGCGGAGTACCTGGATTGATCGCGGTTCACCAAAACCCGAGTGGCCGTGCCAAGCGGACGGCGCTGGCCTGGGCAAAGGCGATCGGTTGCACTCGCGCCGGCGTGATCGAGACAAGCTTTCGTGATGAAACCGAAACCGATCTATTTGGCGAACAAGCAGTGCTTTGTGGCGGGACCAGCGCGCTCATCCGGGCCGGGTTTGATACGCTGGTGAACGCGGGTTATCCGCCTGAGCTGGCGTATTTCGAGTGTCTGCATGAGCTCAAATTTATTGTCGATCTCATCCATGAAGCCGGAATAACCGGAATGCGTGCACTGATTTCGGATACCGCCAAGTGGGGTGAATTGACGGTCGGTCCGCGAATCATCGACGCCCGAGTTCAGAAGGAGATGCGAGCGGTTTTACGCGATATCCGTTCGGGAAAGTTTGCGCGCGAATTCATCCACGAAATGAGGACAGGGAAAAAACAGTATCAAAAACTGCGCGAAGCTGCGGACGGCCACCGCATCGAAAAAGTAGGGCGCGACCTGCGCACGCTTATGACTTGGAAATAATCCGGCGTGCCGGCGTGAGGGCGCCGGAAACGAATCCAGCGAAATTTATTATTTCGCCAAAATTAATCGTTTGTTGCGGAGTGGCCGCCGACGCGGTCGAGCTGATACGCCGTGGTCGGGATTACGCCGAGCCTGTCACAGGATTGCCGGACGGCGGAACCTGTGATCAAAGCGACGCACCTCTTGCTTTTCACAACAGTTTGTTGTTTTGAGGTTGCGACGCTTTTGCTCGGAGCAGCAAAAGTCGATGCGCAAAACGCGACTGAAATCGCAACTGTCGCGCATCGAACCGACCAACCGCACAAACCACATGGCTTTGTTACAGTTGTCATAATGCAAGATTGAGCCTTTTTAGTGCCAGTGGCAAGGGAAAAAGGGTAATGTCCTAATTTGGCGGCTAATGGTCCGATGGAGTACATGGGCGAGTTTGGCTGCTGATAACGCGACGCATCGTCCGCGTCACTCCTGCCGCAAAAAGTGCTCGAGACGAAGACGATCCAAGCGCTCCCGAGCCTCGTCAGAGCGGGTTCCGCCTGCAGCCGCAAGTTTTTCGTAGACGGCGGCCGCCGATTGCCATTTCGCGTCCGCTTCTAACAACTGACCCGCGTTAAAGCCCGCTTTGTAAAACCAAAAAAATTCGTGTGGTCGGTCCGGCCGCATTCCTTCGTCGAGGACAGTGTAAAAACTGGCGAGCGCGGCCCCGCGATCGGCTTTCTTTTCCAAACAAAGACCCTTTTTGAAGAGCGCCTGGTTCCGCCAATGCGGCGGCGCGTCTTTATCCGATGCCAGTTTGTCGTAAGCTTCAATCGCGCGCAGATAGTTTTGCGGGTCGGTCGCGGCTATTTCAAAAAATATGTCGCCCTTTCCGCAAATCGCTTCGCGTTTTTCGGCGGGGCGAGCTGTACCGTTCAGCACTTCATCATAGAGAACGAGGGCGTCCTGCGACTTGGCCAGTTTTCGCTCGATCACCGCTTGCTCGTTGCGCGCGGCCCATTTCAATTCGCCATTGAGCTGGACAACACGATCGAACAGGACGATGGCGCGGTCGAGCGATTGACCAGCCATGCTTGCCATTGCCGACTCCCCGGCAAAGAACAGCGCTCTCTCGAAGGACGGTCCCGCGGAATTTTGCTCGGCCAACAATTCGAACTGCGTCTCCGCGTTCGCAAAATCCTCCGCGCGGTAATACATCTCCCCCAGTTTCATTCGCACCGACGCAACCAAACTGGAGGATTCGTGCTCCTGGATAAATTTTTTCGCCAGAACGATCACCTTGGTTTCGCCTCCGGACGTCGTATCCTCCAGCCAAATCGTGAGATAATCGGCGCGTTCCTGTGCGGTCGGGGTCGGTTTTGATTCGGCGGCGCGGGCGAGGTCCTTGCGTGCTTCATCGAGTCGCGGTGGAGTTGCATGAAATGCCAATTCAGCCAGTGCTACCCACGCTTCTGATCCTCGTTCGGCGACCGGAAACTCACGCAGAAAATTGCGCAGCGAATCCGTTGCCCGTGGGTCACCCTTGGCTGCTTCCATCAGACCTGCCTCTAACCGCAAATCAGCGCGAGACTTTTCGTCCTTTGTTTTCTTTCCAAATTCTTCGGCGTCGGCCAGGAAACGCGTCTCATCGCCCTTTTGGAGCCAGCTGAGCGCTGCATTAAACATTGCCAGCGACGCCAGGCTTGAATCGGAATGTCCGATTTGCTCAAAGCTGGCGGTCGCGTCTTCGAAATGTTTCGCGCGATACTGAATCTGGGCCGCGAGCAAGTTTACGCGCTCGAGAACGGTCGGGTCGGGACGTAATGTGCGGGCTTCATTCAATAGGGCGAGCGCCTCATCGAAATGCCGTTCCTCCAGTTCCAATTGCGCAAATTCCAAAAAGGCCGAAGCGAGGACTGGCAATTGCGGATGAGTGCGCCGCAGCGCACTGAAATGTTCCAGCGCACGGTCGCGTCGCCCAAGTCGAAGGTCGAATCGCGCCAGATACCATTGGGCAAAAGCGCGGCGCGGCTCGGCCGGGTCCCTCGTCCAGCGATCAAGTTCAGTGCGTGACGGTTTTCGTTCGCTTCGATAAAGCTCGTCCAGTTTCGCGAAAACGCGCGCCAGATCTCCATCCGAGGGCCGATGTTCGATAAAATTTTCCAATGCATCGTCGCCGGATTCAGGCGTTTTCAATTGCAGATGCGCATCGGCGAGCGCGAAAAGCGCAGCGGTAAGCGTTTCGTGGGTTACGCCTTCAGGATTTTTTAGGACTGACTCGAAAGCAGCGATCGCCCGATCGGGACGGCGCATGGCCACCTCAAGGCGACCGCGGAGAAAGTGTCGCTCCCTTTTTTCGAATGCTGTAGTCGGTTGCACTCTTTCGAGCAAACGCCGCGCCTCGAGGGCGTCAGATTTGTCCAAATAAAGCTCGGCCGCGCGCAACTGCGCTCGGACAGTCCATTTTGAGTCGTGAAACAATTCGGAGAAGCTTTGGAGGGCTTCGTCAGTTCGACCCAACGCGCGAAGCATTTCCGCGACTCCCAAGAGGGCGTCGCTCCGGAGGCTCGAATTTTGATCGGCTGCAATTTGTCGATAGAGCGCCAACGCTTCTGCTTCGCGATGGGAACTGGCGAGCAATTGCGCCCGCCAAAAATTCGCCGAAGGACTTTGGCGCAATCGCGGATCCGCCAGCAGTTTGAAGGCATCTGCCGTCTGATTCGCTGCGATCATCGCCTCAAGTAACTTTTCCGCGACTGCACGCCAGTCTGATTCCGCCAGATTCTGCTTCAGCAGCCCCTCTAAGCGAACGACTGAGACTTCAGGCACGCCTTCCGCGAGCGGCCGAGCGGCTTCCGCGAGTTGGCCGGAAATATCGGCGCGAGCAAGCGACGCAACCGCGATGAGTCCGATCAGACCTATGTCTCTAATTCGTCTCATCTTTTCTCCAAAAGCGGCCGCAGATATTTGCCGGTGTGACTCTGGGCAAGATCGACAATCTCTTCAGGCGCGCCCGCGCCCACCAGTTCGCCGCCTTTCTCTCCGCCTTCCGGACCAAGATCGATGATCCAGTCCGCGCATTTAATCATCTCGAGGTTGTGTTCGATGACGATGAGCGTATTGCCGGCATCGCGCAGTTTCATTAGCACTTGGAGCAATTTTTCGATGTCGGCAAAGTGCAATCCAGTTGTTGGTTCGTCGAGAATGTAGACGGTGCGGCCAGTCGCCTTTTTCGCGAGCTCGGTCGCGAGCTTGACCCGTTGGGCTTCGCCGCCAGAGAGCGTGGTGCCAGCCTGGCCGAGCTGCAGGTAGCCCAGACCGACATCGAGGAGCGCGTTTAATTTGTCCGAAATGCTCGGCACATTTCGAAAAAATCGCGTCGCTTCATCCACGGTCAGGTCGAGCACGTCGGCGATGTTTTTTCCCTTATAAGTAATTTCGAGCGTTTCGCGATTGTATCGTCGGCCGTGGCAGACTTCGCACTGGACATAAACGTCCGGCAAAAAATGCATCTCGATTTTGATCAGGCCACCGCCTTCGCAGTTCTCGCAGCGCCCGCCCTTGACGTTAAAACTGAAACGGCCGGCCCCATACCCGCGCACACGCGCGGCTGGTAATTGCGCGAACAACTCGCGAATCGGACCAAAGGCACCGGTATAGGTCACCGGATTGGAGCGAGGCGTGCGCCCAATCGCGCTTTGATCAATCACGATCGCCTTATCAATTTGTTCCACGCCGCGCAACGCGCGATAAGCCCCTGGTTTTTCCTTCGAATTATAAAACCGTCGAAACAGTGCGCGGCGCAAAATGTCGTCCACCAACGTGGATTTGCCGCTTCCGGAAACGCCGGTTACGCACGTGAAACAACCGAGCGGAAACGCCACTTCGATGTTTTTCAGATTGTTTTCGGTCGCGCCTTGCAGAATCAGCCAGCCTTCTTCGCTTTTCGTGAGTCGATTCCGGGGAAAGCGTGCTGGCGTGCGATGTTTTGGAATCGGAATGCGCAAACGGTCTGAAAGGTAATCAGCGGTCAGCGAATTTTTGGCGTGCAAAATCTCTTCTAGTTTTCCTTGCGCCACAATTTCGCCGCCGCGCGGTCCGGCCCCCGGTCCAAGATCGACAATGTGATCGGCCGCCCGAATTGTTTCTTCATCGTGCTCGACCACGATGACGGAATTACCGAGATCGCGCAGCCGTCGGAGCGTGCCGAGTAGCCTTGCGTTGTCGCGTTGATGCAGTCCGATGCTTGGCTCGTCCAAAACATAGAGGACGCCAGCCAAGCCGGAGCCGATCTGGGTAGCGAGTCGAATTCGCTGCGCTTCGCCGCCGCTGAGTGTGCCACTTTCGCGATCGAGCGTGAGATAACCGAGCCCCACTTCAACCAGGAATTGCAAGCGCGATTGAATTTCGTGCACGACGTCGGCGACGACTTTTCTCTGCGCCGCTGTTAACTCGAGATTGTGTATGTAGCGCGCAGCCGCCTCCGTCGTTTGTTCGCTGAATCTGTGAATGTTGAGCTCGCGTCCTTGTCGATCTTTGATTGTGACCGAGAGGATTTCCGGTTTTAGCCGCGCGCCGCCGCATGTCTTGCACGGTTCGCGCGTCATGAAAGCGCGAATCCGATTGCGGGTGAACTCGCTTTGGGTTTGCTCGTAGAGCCGCTGCATCTGCGGCACCAGTCCTTCAAACGGCCGTTTCTTTTGGCCGTTGCCGCCGAGATTCATTTCGATCGGCGTGCCATTAGTTCCGAAGTAAAGCGCGTTTTTAAATTCATCCGGCAAATCCGCGAACGGAACGTCTTCATTGATTTGGAAATGCTTCACCAGCGCGCCTTGCAGCTGACCATAGTAAGCCTGCATCCGCTTCGTCCCGCGCCGCCACGGCGTGATCGCGCCTTCGGCAATTGTCTTGGTGTCGTCTGAAATCATCAACTCGGAGTCAATCACGAGTTGCGTTCCTAAACCGTGACATGCTGGACAGGCGCCCAGATGGCTGTTGAACGAGAAATGTTTCGGCGTCAGCTCGTCGAGGAAAAGATCCGAATCACCCGCGCTGTAGTTTGTTGAGTAACGCACCTCCTCCCAATCTTCTGATTGGACGTTGGCCGTTGAACGTTGAGCGTTGGGGATTTTCTTCTCTTTTAAGATCGACAATTTGTTCGCGCCCCATTTTAGCGCGGTTTCGACCGAATCGGTCAGTCGAATCCGAATTCCCTCGCGCACGATTAACCGGTCGACCACGGCTTCAATGGTGTGTCGCTCGTTTTTTTTCAATCGAACAGGCTCGGGTCGATCTAGTTCAGCAATTTCACCATCGATGCGAGCGCGGACGAATCCCTCGCGTTTCAGCCTTTCAAATACGTCGCGGAATTCGCCGCTCTGATTTTGCACCAGCGGCGCGAGCACAATGATTTTGCTGTTCGGTTCGTAGGCGAGGATTTGATCGACAATCTGCTGCGGCGTTTGTCGATGGACCGGTTTGCCCGTGGTCGGATCGTGGGGCTGGCCGACCGCAGAAAAAAGAACCCGAAGATAATCATAAATCTCGGTCGTAGTCGCGATTGTTGATCTTGGATTGGCCCCGGCGCTGCGTTGCTCGATCGCGATGGCCGGCGAAAGGCCTTCGATGAAATCCACGTCCGGCTTTTCCATCTGATCGAGAAACTGTCGGGCGTAGGCGGACAGGCTTTCGACGTAACGCCGTTGGCCTTCGGCGTAGAGTGTGTCGAAGGCGAGCGACGATTTCCCGGAACCGCTCAGACCGGTGATCACCACCAGCTTCTCCCGCGGAATTTCGACGTGGAGATTCTTCAAATTGTGCTGGCGCGCACCACTGATCTTGATAACTTGCGCAGGCATCGGGACGACAAATCTCGAACCTTTTAGTCAAGCACAGCCGCGCGTTTTCTCCAGCGAAA
>Ga0193751_1000550_pt1 | contig 28669 bp, 32 predicted proteins | sample L1c2metaG_FD_143050 | JGI IMG/M metagenome (GOLD analysis project Ga0193751, IMG submission 143050) | Soil microbial communities from a riparian zone of the East river system, Colorado, United States - L1c2 | ecosystem: Environmental > Terrestrial > Soil > Riparian zone | place: USA: East River... | reverse complement strand
AAGAACTGAGTTTCATCTGGGGTCGCCTCCCTCAGCCTGAGAACACGTTATCAATCTTCCGCATGATCCGCTCTGCCGACTGCACCGCAGCCGTTAACCAAGGGATCAGCCTTGGCATTTCAGCAAAGCTCTCACAATGCTGAGCCATTCCGCATCGAGCGGCTCCCGACAAACGGGCTTGCCTGCCCGACTGTACCAATATGCCGCGTTGTCCTGATCGCCTTCCTTTCGATGGAGGTAGGCGTGGACCCACGAACTCTCGATGCTTTCGTCTTGCTGAGCAGACTCGTGGGCTCGCGTCCAATCGCCCTTGGCATCCCACCATAGTCCGGCGAGCGCCAGTGTTAGTCCGTGTGGCGGTTCGGTTGCGGTGAGCGATTGACGAAAATCGTCCGAGGTCATGTTGGGTACTCCGTGACGCAGTGCCCGGATGCCATGATCCGCTCGGCCCACTGTACGGTTGGCGACCATGGACTCGGTTCTCGGTGTCCTGATGTCTTCGCCAACTGACGGGACTCAACGGCGAAGGTTTCCAATCTTATACAATATTCCCCGCTGTCAAATACCGAGGGGGACTATGGCAAATCTAACCAATGCGCTTCAGCAGCTTCGCGCTGAGCGGCGAGAATCGCAGTTGCACGTAGAGAAGTTAGACCAAGCGATTTCGGTGATCGAGTCGTTAAACGGTTCGGGAACATTCCGGAAAGCAAACCGACCAACGCGAACAATATCGGCAGCTTCGCGGCGGAAAATGGCGCTAGCTCAAAAGGCGAGATGGGCGAATGCTCGGAAGGAATCGCAGCCAGCGAAGGCAGTGACGGGCTCAGCCCACAGGAAAGGTCATACGATGTCGGCATCAGCCCGTAGGAAGATTGCGGCGGCACAGCGGGCAAGGTGGGCGAAGGTGAAGGCGCAGCAGAAGAAGGCGGCGTAATGCCAGCGAAGCCTCCTCCGAATAAGGCGTTAGGAGAGCGACAGGGCTGCTATTGGGTTAGTCATCGCTGGTCTATTTCTTGTCAGCATTCTCTTCAACCTGCTTCAACTTAAGTGGCGCAACGAAGAACGAGCGGCACCGGTGGTCACCTCATTGGCATTGGGCCGGTTTTGCTTTTGCTTTTTCCTTATTAGAAAGGTTTTCGGGGTTGGGGTTGGGGTTGATCGTGTGGGTCGGTTTTGCCGCGTCCGACCCGGTGGTCACCTCGTTCTCGTTGGCCGGTTTTGCCGGCGGTCGCCGTCCCCATGCGCCCGGCGGCCGCACCCCGATCCCGGCCGCTTTCAGATAGGCTCCGGCGGTCTCGCGACGCACTCCGGTCTCTTGCTCGATGCGCCGCAGTGGCCATCCGAGTCGAGGCTGTTTATCCGGGCCATCTCTCGCTGTCCGCGGCGGAGTGGGATGCAAAGCAAGGCACCAAAAAGTTTGTGATTCATTATCCGGCGACTGCCGATAAAGAGTTGGGGTTGAATCCTGATATTCCTGTCACCCATCAGACTCCGCCTACGTTCTTGCTGCTGGCAGAGGATGACCACGTGGACAATGTAAACGACTCGCTGACTACATTGCGCTGACGAAGGCTGGGGTTCCGGTGGAGATGCATCTGTATGCTCAGGGCGGGCATGCATTTGGACTGCGGCGTACGAAGTTCCCGATAACGGGATGGCCTCAGTTGGTGGAGACATGGCTTGGGACGATCGGGATGATTTCCGAATAGGTGCTCTGGGATCGTATACGACGAAGCGGGCCTGGAAGCAGTTTCATAAATGCCTGAGCAAGATGTGAAGGCAGGCGAGTTGAACACAGCCAAGGAAGTTTTCGATGTGGTACTCCCATCGGGTGACGAGGCGCCGGAAGTGGTGCATCCAAGCGAAGACCCGTTCCACTTTCCACCGTCGACCATAGCGGCGTAGCTTGCGTCCGTCCTGAGTTTGCCCCGGTTACGCTTGTTGGCGTAACCCCAACAGGCGTAATCAATTCGTGCCTCTTCTTCTTATCCAGTGAGCAAATAAGGGGTCAATAAAGAAATAATTGCCCTTGTACAGGTCTAGAATGTCCTTTGAATCAAGCGACTGAAGCGCCTTTTGAACGGTGGATGCTGCTCCTAGGCGGAACTCCTCTCGGACACTCTGAGAATAGATTTCGGCAGCTCCCCGATTAGCAACTGCCTGTAAAGTTGCACGCTGCCGGGCCGAAAGTCGTTCCCAATCCGCTTCGTAGTAAGTGGATTGGCTCGTCACAAGGCTCTCGATAACAAGAATTACGTCAGATGCTACAAGCTGCCGTTTGTTCTTGAGTTCGGCGTAATCCCAAAGCTCATGCGCAATACGTTGTACGTCATACGGAATTAGGTCGGCAGAGGTCAACAGAAGGTCCAAGGCCTCCGGTTCGATGGTTCGGCCCCTCTTGCGGAAGTGGCCGGCAATAAAATCCTTCCAGTCTGCTGAGGAGATTTTGTCTAGGAACATCTTGGGACCAGCTTTATGAAATGGCCGCTTTGCGGAAAGCATCTCTTCCATCAGAGTCGGTTGCGATCCCGCGAAAACATATCCGACCTGTCTCTGCTTCTGGGCTTCGTTCCGTATTGCGTTTTCAACGGAACTTCCATCAAATTGCGAAATCTGCTGAAATTCGTCAAGACAAATAGCCATGCGAAAGCCGGCATTTTGGCTCAACTCACCTGGCAGCGCAAAAACCTCGGGAGCAAGGAGTGCAGGATTGGACTCCGCGCCTTTGAACGATAGGCTAATCTCGCCAGTGGTTAGATCAACTTTCGCTTCGGGCTTGACTCGCTGAACAAAGCGCCTCACTAGCTCTTTCACCCGCTCCCAAGAGCCGCCCGCCCGCAGCACCTTCTCCGCAAATTTTTCCAAGAATTGCGCGTAGCTGGAGTAGCTGCTAATCGTCAAATTGACTGTGTGAATATGCTTCTTCTGTAATTTAAGTAGGGCTAGCGAAACCAGTGAGCTTTTTCCGAAGCGTCGCGGAGACAACAGAAATACTTTTTGACCATCGGCCAAGTCCCTCACGAGCTGCGCGAGCTCTTCAGTTCGATTGACGAAATTCAGATCGTCAATGACTTCGCCGAAAACAAACGGATTGTCTGGCTGAGGCATGTGTTACGCTAATCAGCGTAACGCCAAATGGCGTAATAAAGCAAGGCCAGTGGCAACGATTACGCTTGTGGTTCGCCAAAACGTTGCACGCGCTACATTACAACGACTTCCTTCTACTTGGCGTAACGCCTTCGGAGTGGATAGCAGGCGAATCGGGGTGGGCGGGAGTTGCTCCCAGAGAGTGTGGACGGACAAAGGCTGCGCCTCGGCTCTGATAAAAGGGAAAGAGCTTGGTCGTTGGCAAAATAGTTCTTGAGTCTACTGTGCCTCGCCACAACCCAAGCGACCCTACAAAAGGGCAGGTTCGCAGATATGTTTCAGCGCTAATAAAGAGGATAACTTTGTGCTGGGACCTCGCCTCTTTCTATCCGTGACTCCGGCACAAGCTAGCCTCTTCCCCAAAGATCGAGGAGCCACGGAGATCGATTTTCGGAGCTGTTGCCTTACGCGGCCTGGTCGTAGCGGCGGTGCAGGCCGCCGAGCCGCTCATGAGAAACAATGCGACCTCGAGCTGCTGAACGAACTCTGCCGCCAGGTGTTTGCTTCCTCAAGCCCAGGTGAGTGCGGTCGTCGTGGTAATAGCGAATGTAATCAGCAAGAAGTCGCCTCAGGTGGCTGACCATGTGATCCACATCTTTGAAGCGGAAGCCGTCAATGACTCAATACATACGTACCTTCGCGGCGCTGCTCGCGCGGGTGCGTGCGGGCGCGGAAATCGTGATTGAGAGTGGAGTCTGCCCGTGGCGGTGATCCATGCGCCTGTCCCGCCGCGGAGGTCCATCTCGGAGTGCATCGCGTTGCTACCCGAGGACTCGACAGCGACCATCGACGCTGACTTCGCCAGGGACGTGCAAGCAGCTGTGGAGAGTCATCGTGAGCCACTCGAACCGCCCGCATGGGACTAATCCTCGATTCCAGTGTGCTGATCACAGCCGAGCGAAGGGGGCAGAACGCGCGGCAGATGCTTGCCGCCATCTCCGGCAAAGCGGGGAATACCGACATCGCTATCTCCGTCCTTATCTGATCGAGCTTGCAGTTCCCCAGTGGTTCGGGTTGGTATTCGATTCAGAACACAGTTAATCTATTGTGTAGGGCAAAACACAATGACAATCCAGGTCGAACTCAACGCGGAAGTAGAAGCGCAACTCGTCGCGGAAGCTCGCGTCCAAGGCGTACCTTTGGAAAAAGTGGCGGAGCGTCTTTTGCAGGAAGCTCTGGCTTCTCGCTCTGTGCCTCAAGGGAATCTGACTTTGGAAGGGTTTCATGCCATGCTCAATGCGCTGTCAGCAGGTTCCGAGGGATTACCCAATCTGCCGACCGAGAGCTTCACGCGCGAGAGTTTCTATGAGGATCGCACCTAAATGGCAGGCACGCCATACCTGGTTGACAGCAACGTCCTTCTTCGCTGGGTAAAGCCGGATGATCGCGATTATCCGCTCGTGGTCTCCGCGATTGATGCCACTCTCCAGCGCGGCGCTGTGTTCTGCTACACGTCACAGAACGTTGCTGAATTCTGGAACACTTGTACTCGTCCGCTTGACCGCAATGGGTACGGGCTTTCTGCCCAGGAAGCCGATCGTCGGGCGCGCGGTTTTTTGAAGACAAATTGCGGCTGCTGCCGGACAGTTTGGCCGTACATAAAGAATGGCGCAAACTACTTGTCGTGAGTAATGTCTCCGGCGTTCAGGTGCACGATGCGCGATTGGTGGCCGCAATGCGAGTACACGGCGTCGGCAGGATTCTGACGTTCAACGAAAAGGACTTCGCTCGTTACACAGACATCGAAGCCGTTAATCCTCGAACCATTTCAGCAAAGCATCCATGAGCATCTGGCTAACGTGAATCTCGAATACGATAGATCCAAAAACAATGACTACTGCGGCAACCCCAGAGCAATAACATTCTCTGAAGGCCTTCTCCGGCGCAGGGCCGTCGACCAAGCTGTGGCAGACCTTCGTCTGGAAGGCCTCGCGCCGCCTGCTGATGCGCGGGTCCTATTTGAACAGTTTGTCCACGGCGAATTGACCGAAGAACAGTTGGTCGATGCCGCCCTAGCTCGATGAGCGATCCTTACTTCGATCCTCAATCCGAGATTCTGTGGAACAAATCCGTTGTTCGTCATACTCCCTCCTGATGTCTGTCGAGCGGAGGCAAAGTTCTTGCGGCATGCTTCGGTGCGGCAAGCGGTCCGCGCGAGGTCGCGCTAGTGCTGAGGCCGTCGAAATCTGCAATCAGTTTGCAATCACTTAACGTAAACTACCGGGTACTTCCACGTCCTTAGAGTGCCGTCCGTGCTCTGTAAGTCCTTGTATTGACGTTTTCAGGTGGTTTCGAGTCCTACCTGAGGAGCCAATTTTTTTCATAGAGTTACTGCACCGCGGCATTTTCCGCCTCCGCCGACTTTGGGGACTTTTTGAGGGACCCCAGCAGGAATTTCGAATCGCCCCAGAAAATCGGCCGCTTCACGAAGCGCTTGGCTTCCGATGTGGCCATAACGGTATGCCACACGGATCGCGGTCACAGCGGACCAGCCCATTATTATGCTCGCCACGACATGGTATACGGTCACTGCGGTTCAGGTTCCACCTGCGGAGATCCCATGATTAAGGCCTGGTCACGTTCCAGAGAGCTTCGACGAAGGTCTTGCGAGCGTGCCAACGCTTTCTGCGCAAGTTCAGTTTGCCCGAGCTTTCGATACGCCAGAAACAACTGATAATGGACGTTGCCGTAATGGTCTAAAGGAGCTGCCTTCTCGAGTTTCGGGATGGCATTGGCAAACTGTCCCAGGCGCACGTACGCGGTCCCCAACAAGCCGCTGGCTTCAGTCAAATCCGGTTGAAGGCGCAAAGCGCGTTCCAGATACGACAGGGCCTTCTCGTTTTCCCGCTTTTGCACGTACAGGCTCCCTAGAAGATAAAGCGCGCGCGTACGCGAGGGATCCAGCACCAGGGCTCTCTCCAGCTCACGCTGCGCATTCTCGTCAGTATGATTGTTGAGGTAAAGCTCCCCCAGGGCATCGTGAAGTCCCGGCTCATCGGGACGCAAATGCAGGGCCACCTCATACTCTTTGACCGCGCCGTCGACATCCTGGCGAAGGGCGTAACCTTCGGCACGCAGCTGGTGAGTACGCCAGGAGTCGGGAAAAGATTCCTGCAACCGCGCATAGGCCTCAGCCCCCAGCGCCTGGTAAGTGCGCTCCAACCAGTAGCTGGCCTCGGCATTTTCCTGGGTGGCGCCCTGCACTTGTGATAGCGCGTCAGCCGCAGCTTCGTATTGTTGCAATGTAAAGTTTGTTTTTCCCAACAGCACCCGCTCCGAATCGGTCAGATGCTTTCTCGTTTGCAGCGCATCTACGCAGCGAGAGTAGCGATGGGCTTTGCACGGGTCCTGATCCGCGTGGACTCTAGCGACAGCATTCGGCGTTCGTTGCCACGCCGAGAAGTCGGCTTGGAGCAATTTCCGTTGACCGTCTGACAGAGCGCTTTCATTTGTGGTGGCGTATAGGGCCGCCAATAAGAAATGCTTGGCCGCTCCTTCTGGGTCGTCCTGTACGCGCGATAGCGAACCCTTCGCCTCCTGAGAAAGTTCGATCGACGGGAATTCCCGTTGCACAACCAAAAATTCAGGAGAGATTTCCCAGACCTTTCCCAAAGATGCCAGCGCATCTGTGGCCTGGCCTTTGGCCAGCTGCAGATTCGCCAAACCGAGCCATGCCAGCTCATTCTGTGAATCGAGCTGAAGCTCCTGTTGAAATTCTGTTTCGGCCTCGTCCAATTTCCCCTCATGCAAAAAAACTTGGCCTAGCGATGTATGCAAGCCGGGCTGCTGCGGCTCAATGCCAAGCGCCTTCCTGTACTCCTGCGCAGCATCTTCCCAACGGCTGCGCTGAAATAAGAGATCGCCGAGAAAACGATGTCCCCATGCCGACTCGCGATACAGATGCGCTCCCCTATAGGCCAAACGAGCCGCTAGATCCAGATACTCATGTCCGAGTTTGAACCAAGCCTCGGACTTGTCGGAATCAAGCACGGCGATCTGACGGAACTCCGCAGCCGCGCTTCGGAAGTTTTCCTGGCTCAGGTATGCCGAAGCCAAGGCCTGGCGGGCCTCATGGTTGGAAGGATCAAGCTTCAGCGCACGCTGCAGGAACGGAACTGCCTTCTGCGGCGAGTCCAGCTTGAGGTAATCCATTCCGACGATAACCGTGGCGTTGAGCAGGTTCGGCCTTTCGCGCAGCGCCTTCGTCAGATGCCGGACCGCTAAGTCGTATTCGAACAGGCCCTGGTAAGCCAGGCCCAGGTTCACCTCGGCCTCGACTAAGGTTGGATCAATCGCCAGCACTTTCTTAAATTCTTGTGTGGCAAGGACGAACTCACCCTGTTTCAGCGCCGCTTGGCCCGCGCGAAAGGAGAGTTCGAGTTGTTCCTCGGATGTCTGGCAAGTTGCGAACTTGGGAGCGATCAACCAGAGGGCAAGAAGAAGGATGGCGGCCGCTTCCGCCCAAGCGTGTCCGGGCCGGCCGTTCTCTAGGTTAGCAAGATTGACACGGAAATGTTCGGTGAGAGAGGTCGACCGAGGCGGTGTCCCTGTGATGTTCCCCCTGGACCACATGGAAGATGGGTTTCTAACCCCGAATATACCAAACAAAAGAATGATGTGCCCGGGCGGGCAGAGGGCTCGCCCTGGGCACAAAAGGTTAGAAGGTCATCCTCAGGCCAAACTGGATTAAGCGTGGAAGATTGTACTGGCTAGTTACTTGACCAAAGTTGGCGCCGGTGCAACAGCTGGTATTCGGCGGAGAGAATTGCGGGTGATTGAATCCATTGAAGAATTCCCCCCGGAATTCGACCCCATACCTGTCGTCAACGCCAAACTTGGTTTTCTTGAAGAAGGCGAAGTCAAAGTTCCTCGATCCGTCATCTCGTATGTTTGGCTCCGAACGCGGATCGTTGCCGTAGTTGTACACGCCCGGCGTGCCGTTGGTGAAAACGGAAGTATCAAACCAATGCGTTAGCCGAGTCTCCAGAGAACCTGAAGTCAGCGACGACGCGCCTGTTTTCGTCGGGCGGGAACAGCCCACACCAGGAATGCCTGAGTTGCTGAGTGGGCCTGGGCAGCCACCGATGATGATCGGGAAGCCTCTCTGGAAGGTAATGATAGTATCGACTCCCCATCCGCCGATTATCGTATTGGCAACCCCATTCATGTTGTTAGCAAACTTCTTACCCCTCCCAAAGGGCAGGTCCAGAACGGAACCGATGACCAAGCGTTGTGGAACATCGAATCCATCCAGACTCCGGAAGCTGCGGCGATTGTAGACGTCGAAATCGTTCCAGCTCGGGGAAGCGGCTTCGAGCCAATTGATTTCCGAGTTGGTGTCATCGATGAGTTTGGAAACGGTGTAGGTGGCAAGCACCTGCGCGCCCGCCGAGAAGCGCTTCTCCACCTTCAATTGCAAGGAGTGGTAGATGGAATCGCGATTATCCGGCTCGGACAAACTAAAGCCGTCTAACTGCGGGTAAGGCAGGAGCAACTGGCCTTGCTTTACCGTCGCATTGGTGCCCATGCCACCCGATATCACCGGCCCGTTGCACCCTGTGCAATTTCCGGCGAACGGGTTATTCACCGACTGTGTCAGGAATGCTATCTGGCTTGCGGCGTTCGGTCCTGTCTGTGGCAAATACTGCGGCTGCAACTGGTTTAAGGTCTGGTCGTGCATGGGCAAATGTGTGCCCTTGGACCCGGCGTAGGCAATGTCAACCAAGGTATTGCCAGGGAACTGGCGTTGGATGTCGAGGTTCCACTGCTGCACGTAAGGGGGCGGATTGTTACCTATCGGCGCTTCGTTGCCATTCCCTTGCACATCGATTAAACCCTGGTTTCTTCCGAAGGGTGGTGTGATTCCGCTGCCCGGGAAAGGATTGGACAACGTCGCCTTCGGAGTAACTCCATCCGACTGGGCTGTGAGCCATGGCGTGACGAAAGAGTTGATGAAGAGGTTATGCGGTGCATCATTCCACCGGACGTCAACCGGCAGGTAAAACATCCCATAACCAGAACGGATGACCGTGTTTCGGTCCAACTGATAAGAGATCCCGAGACGCGGACTGACATTCTTCCAGGCGGGAAAAGCGCTGCGACTCGGATGCAGACTGGAGGCTACCAGGTCATAGCGACCCTTTAGGTTGGCAAACGTTTGCCCTGTAGCGGGGTTCACTGTACTCGCCAACGCAGGATCGATCTTCAATAGAGGACTCGCCTCGGTCGGGTTCACAGCTACGATGCGATTGAACCGTTCGGTCCAATCCCCCTGCAGGTCGACACGAACTCCAAGATTCAGAGTGAGCTTCCGTGTGAGTTGGAAGGTGTCTCCCGCGTACACCGCGCCGTAACGCACTTCGTCGGCTGTCCTGGCGGGCTCGGTCACGCTGCCACTGCTGCCATACCCGAGCAGGTAGGAAGCAAATCCATTCCCCCCCTGTGGGGCGGTGCCCCATAAGCGCTAACTTAAGAAAGGGGTTTTAGTGTCGTGGACCTATTCTTGGTGAATGCTTATCTTCGAAGAAGACTGGAAGGTGCTTGCGTCGTTGTTTCCGGCAGGGTGGCAGCAAATGGCGTGGCAGTCGGGTGCGATCGTGCGATTGCGCAGGTTTCCGTCGCCGGACGTGCTGTTGCGTACGCTAATGCTGCATGTGGCGTGGGGTTACTCTTTGCGAGAGACGGTTGTGCGCGCTAAGCTCGCGAAGTGGGCGGACATTTCGGATGTCGCCTTGCTCAAACGCCTGCGCAACAGCGAGGAGTGGCTACGTTTGTTGTGTATCGAATTGCTTCGGGAAAACGTCGGGTACAGGTTCGAAGAAGGTATCAGTCGGACGATCCGAATTGTGGATGGCACGATCGTCAAAGAGCCAGGCATGACGGGGAGCCAATGGAGGATTCTGTATAGCATCAGACTGCCGAGTTTGGTGTGTGACTTTTTCGAGGTGACGCCCACGATTGGTGAAGGCACTGGCGAGTCATTGAACCGACTGCCTCTGGGTCCGCGCGAACTTATTCTCGCGGATGCCGGCTACCGCTCAGTCGCCGGGATTGAGTATGTGTGGCAACATGGTGCTGATGTGTTGGTTCGCGTCAACCCTCAGAGCTTCGTGGCGTACTCTGCATGCGGCAGACGTATGTCCCTCCTTCCGCGATTACGCACTTTGTCCAAAGTAGGGCAGTTCGGCGAATGGCGGGTTTTCTTGCATGGTCAAGGCTCTTCGTTTGCGGGGCGGTTATGCGCAGTACGAAAGAGTGACTGCGCGATTCAACAGGCTCATCGGCGCTTGCAGCGCAGGGCGAGTAAAAAGCAAATGATCACTAGGCCGGGAACACTCGAATTCGCTAAGTACGTGATCGTGTTTACGACCCGCTCAAGCGGTTCGACTGCGGAAGTTCTGGAATCCTACCGTATGCGTTGGCAAATTGAGCTGGTGTTTAAGCGAATGAAGAGTCTTGCACAACTGGGGCACGTGCCCAAGCACAACGACCGCAGTTCCCGCGCTTGGCTTTATGGGAAATTGCTCGTCACGCTCCTAGCACAAAAATTGATCCGCATCGGGCGCGATATTTCCCCCTCCGGCTATCCACTCCCGGCGCGGGGGACCATTTAGTCCGTCGCGTGAATTCAGTTTCGCGCTTCACCAGATTCAGCAAGCTATCGAACCGCACCTCTCTTTGCAGCAAACGCTCTATTCGTGGAATCAGATTGCACAAGCCCTCGCGGAAAGGTCTCGCAGCCGATCACTTCAGTTGGCGAATGACCACTCTCACCGACTCATATGAAGTCGCGTTTCGTTTGCTGTTACTAGTTGTCCTTTGACTTCTAGGACTGGCATTCTTGCACTGGCCAGGCGATCGAAGTGGTCCGATCGAAACACTCCTGAGTTCTCGCGGGTTGTCGCATCTCCTTATGGCTTATCCCTGAGGTATTGGGTAATAATGGCTTATGTACATTCGTCTTGACCGGGCCCACCGGATCCTCCCTGTGATTCTTGGTGTGATCACGCTCGCAAGCGTCGTGGTGCTATTCGCAGGGGACGCCTTTCCCCGGTTGTTTCCTGCCAAAGCCCATAGCCTTCTCGCCGCATTTCCCCTCGCCATGATCGCTCTCGCCTACCTCGTCTACCAAACCGCACACCGGCCTGCGCGCATGGAAGTCGTGAAGGCGGTTATGCTTGCAGCCGCCTTTCTCTTCTGGGCCGCCAATCAACTTTGGCCAGATCTGAGCCAGGCGACACTCTTCAACGACGTAGCAATAGCGCTTTTCGTCCTCGACGTGTTTTTGGTCATGGTCGGCTGGCCGGCCACATCGCCGGACGAGTCCTTTGCTGAGACCTACGCGGCGTTACCGCCTGATAAGGAAATCTAGGCACGCCCCGTCCCATCGGACAGTTTTGGCGTCGGCTTAGCTCTAGAACAGACGAGCCTGTGTCTGGACGCGTTCTCCGGTACGGCACAATCCACCGCGCTCTCTGCGCCAAACTGATCTTCCTACGAGCAGCCGAGCTCATGTGTGTCAGCCTCGATTTGAGCCGCTAACGCTAAGCCTTCCCAGGGCCTCTAGTGCTACCCCAAAGGCGATAGGCTTCCTTTTTTGGACGCGTTCACCTTTCTTCTTAACTGCTGTACTACGAGGGACAGGCCTTGCCAGACTGAAACTCCGGTGATTTTGAATACGAGTTTCAGTGAGAACGAGCCGATCCTCTGTACCTCGGGGAAAGCAATCCACTGCTTCCTACGCACCCGGATGGATGTGCCGGCGATTGGTCCGTTCCCTGGTTGTGAAATCAGGTAGAGGACGAAGAAACTGTGGCCACCCTTCGGCTTCGAAGAACTCAAGACGCGTAAGCCGATCCAAGGCCGGATAGCAGCAAGCGCGCTGCGCTTATTACACCAGGAATGCCGTAGCTGCCAAGACAATCCCCACAACTCCCAGCACCAGTCCAGTACCCCAGAATATCCTTCGCCCGGAAAGGAGAGTGATCGACGTGATCACCAAGCCGATTTCCAGGAACACTTCGGCAAGATCAAATCGATCCGCCCGATGCCTTTCTGTGGCGACCTCCGCTTCCAATTCGCGAGCCTTGTCCTCGATTTCCTTCTGATCGTCCTTGTAGCGCACCGCTTCCTGCGAATATTTGTCGCGCAACTTCGCTAAGGCAGCTGCGTCCGTGGTCGCTTCGACCGAGGTCAGATCGGTAAAGAGTTCGTCCGTATGCCGCCGGATGTTCTTTGCCTGGTAGAACGCCCATTGGTCGGATGCCTTGGCCTGAAGCACAACTTCTTCGGTGTGGGCCCGGTGCCCGACTAGCGTGACCACCGCCACCAGTACCGCAAGAACTGCCATGGTCAATGACACCGGCGCCAGGGTGGGATCGTGCTTCGCATGCTCGGCGTGTTCCCTCAATTCGTTAAGTTCTTCTGACATCTTCTTTCTCCCCCATAGCTTTTACGATCAGCCGTTTGTCCGTTGTCCGTCGAGTTCGGCACAAGAGATCCGCTGCCAGGTTTCCAGACGCTGGTCGCGATCGTCATACCGTAGAAACTTAGTCCCGTCGGCGTTGATCCCACTTTGCACTTCAGGAACAGTTCAAGAACGCTCATGGCACGAGTCTTTCCAGCCCTTGGAACTCCACCAAACGGGCGGCGGACCTCAAGGTGTACTGGTGCACTGAGGTATTCACCTCTTCAAGCCACTTGCGATCTGAGTAAACTGGTCCAGCGCCGCCCGCAGATCGTCCGCGATTTCTGCGGCGATCACGTCTGGATCTGGCAAATTTACGGAGCCCCCCAGGCTTTCGTCCTTCAGCCAGGAGATGTCTAAGCTCACCTTGTCGCGTTTCAGCAGGTCTTCGTAGGCAAAGGGCTTGAAGCGGTCAGTCTCTTTGCGTTCGCGACGGTTCTCGGCGTTGTACCGCGAGACGAAATCTTCCAGGTCTCCGCGCCTCAGGAGATTAGTTTTCGGCGTGAAGTGTTTGTTCGTCCGGAAGTCGTAAATCCACAGTGTTTTCGTCCATGGAGTCTCGCTGGCCGGCCTGCGGTCGAAAAACAGAACATTCGCTTTAACCACCTGGGCGTAGAAGATACCAGTTGGGAGTCGCAGCAGAGTGTGGACGTCGCATTGTTTCAACAGCTCGCGGCGAATCGTTTCGCCGGCGCCACCTTCAAAAAGCACGTTATCGGGAACCACCATGGCTGCCCGACCGTGGATCTTCAGGCACGACTTCACGTGCTGAAGGAAGTTAAACTGCTTGTTGCTCGTGGTCGCGCAGAAATCGTCGCGGACGTAGGTCAGCGCTCGTTTGCGCCGATCACCTTCTTCGTTGATGACCGTAATGCTCGACTTGTTGCCAAACGGCGGATTGGTCAAGACCATGTCGTAAGCGGCGGATGGTTTCTGCGCTAGGCTGTCTACGCCGCCCTGAATCGGGCAGTCGTCGCCGCCGATGGCGTGCAGGTGAAGGTTCATCACGCACAGGCGGGCTACGCTGTCGACGAGTTCGCTGCCCGAAAGCGCCCGGAATTTGAGGTGCTTCTCCTGGTCGCGGTCGAGCACGTGGTGATGGCTCACGTAGTCATGCGCGATCAGAAGAAAGCCACCGGTTCCACAAGCTGGGTCATGGATTGTCTGCCCCGGAACAGGCCGCATCACGTCGACGACGGCCTGGATCAGCGGACGCGGTGTGAAGTACTGTCCCGCGCCGCCCTTCACTTCGGCGGCATTTTTCTCCAGAAGGCCCTGGTATGCGTCTCCTTTCACGTCGACTTCGAAAGAGGTCCACTGCTCCTTATCAATCAGGTCAGCAATCAAGCGCCGCAGCTTGGCCGGGTCCTGCACTTTGTTCTGTGCCTTGCGGAAGATCACGCCCAACATGCCGGGCTGTTTGCCTAGCGCCTCCAGAATGTTCCGATAGTGGATTTCGAGCTCGTAGCCGTCCACGTCTAGCAAGCTGGGCCAGTCGTAGTCCTTAGGGATGATCGACGGCTTGTTCAGCGGCAACCGTGTCTGCTCGTCGGCCATCTTGAGAAAGAGCAGAAACGTGAGCTGCTCAATGTAGTCGAGATAGGAAAGCCCGTCGTCGCGCAGGACGTTGGAGTACTTCCAGAGCTTTTGGACGATGCCGCTGGAAGTCATAGGCCTTCTGCCCTCAGAATGTAGGCCCGCCCCGCCGTCTGAGAGTCGAGGCAGCATCCGATGTCCTTTGCTGTGAGTTTGGACCGCTTTGCGCATTAGTTAGCCTTCGCTAGAGCAACCAGTTGATTTTCTTTCGGCCTATGATGCTCGGGTATATTGCTTTTCTTTTTAGGCATCTGTCGCTCAATGCGAATACGCTCCAGCAGCACCGATGCTGACTCGTCTTTCGGGTCTTGTGGCACCAGCTTGCCCTCAAAGGCGCGCTTTAAGATGGACTGGCGCAGGCGGTCGGCGGCAAGAGTTCTGCAAGAAACCGTCTCCTGAAGTGCATCGACGGTGGACAGAATACGCTGAAGCTCCATAACGATCCGGCTTTGTTCAGCTTCAGGCGGCAGCGGCAATGGATAAGACCGCAACATAGCCAAGTTAATGTTCGGTTGTCCCCCAGAGGCATACGATGCGCGGCGCAAGGCTAGTTTCGTGGACGTTAGGTAAGCCTCCGCAAAGCTTAAGAGCGGTCCGTTCTCACTTTGTAGACCAACCATGCTGTCAGGACAACAGGAGTCAGAAGACAGAATGCCGGTGTTGGCAATCGTATCTCCCGCAATAGCCATCAGCATAGATCCTCTGGGAAACATCTTGCTGACGAGCAGCCCTTTCTCGTTCAACGTCCGCTGGCAATTTTTGATTGTGCCGCCGTCTCTTGGCAGATCACCTATCTGAACGAAGGGATGGGGCCCGCCAAAATAGCGTGGGTCATTTCGGGGGCGGACAGAGAATAGGCCGCGCCTCATAAAGAAGACCTGGTCAAGACTGACCCAGGCCCAGCCTTCCGGCGGTCTGGGCAGGTGAGTTGTATCCGGCGAAGTTGGCTCCCCGTACTTCTTCTTCCAGTCGTCATTCTTCGGCAGTTTTCCGGCGGTGTGCATTCTGGCGAGTTGGTGAGCTTCCCAGTTGGCGCGGCGCTCTTTGAGGATGCGGGCGAGGACCTGCTCGCCGACCTCGTAGCTGCGGCCCTCCCTGCGCGCAAGTTCGGCCTCGGTGGGGACTAGGCGTCCTTCGCAGGCCGCCTTGAGAACCGCAGCTCGATAGCGGTTCAGGTTGGCCTTCGCCCGCTTGAGCGCCCCTACTGCGGCATCCAGCCCCGTAAACTGCTTGTCAATTTCCGCGACGATTCGTTCCTGCTCAACGGACGGAGGTACTGGGACCTTGATCGCGGCCAAGTTGCGGCGGGAGATCCTCGTTCGGGTAGTGCCCCTCTGCAGTGCGGCAATGGATTGTCGTATTGCGGGTGAGTTGATGGTCCACATAAGCCAACGATGATTTACTCTCGACTGCCCTGCCCTGATTATGCATACGTCGATGGAGGTGACAGACCGGTGCTCATCTCCGGGAAAGATTGTTGCCCTACCCAAAGGATCCGGCATTCTGGCGACTAAGAGGTCTCCTTCTTGGAGAAAGGTGCAACCGAGCCTATCCGCAGTCGGTAAGCTAAGGAAGCGATGCGAGCGATTCAGAAATGTTCCGTCGCCGATGTCAGTAAGCTGAATCAGCCGCACCTCACCGTCTGGATCCTGATCCTTCGTCTCAATCCAATCACCGTTGACGAATAGTCCTGCCGAACCGATCAGCTCCCCGATAGTTGCCTCACTCCATCCAGGAACCATCACTGCAAGACCTCATTCAATTCCTTCAAGATCGGCTCCAGATCCTTCCCGAACACCTGACAATCGTTACTCGAGCCCGCCGCACCGGTGAAACGCTCGTACGCTCAGTCCCAGGACGCGATGGTCAGGCTGGCGGCGAAGTGTTCGACCGTGCCCTTCAGTGCCGCCATTGTAGTAGGGGTGGAACGTTCTCCAACTCGTTCTTCTTCTGGGGATCATAAAAAGAATCAATTGGACGGACGGCAGCCGCCCCATTAGTTTCTTGATGATTGAGATGCAGCCCTTGTGTCGGACCGCGGGAACGGTTGGCACCCATGACTGCATTTTTCGCCTCGGTACGATGCGTTGGGGCGGCCTTTGAGAGCGGTTGGAATGAAGCTTGCCGGTTTTCTTCTATTGCTCGCGGGATGGGGGATTGTTGTCTCCACCTTGCCACTGCTGCCGCCCTTGCCGATGCGTGCTGCCTTCGTGCTGGCCGGGGTCGCGGTGGAGCTAATGGGGCTGGGTCTAGTAGTCCGCTCCCATTTGGTTCCAAAAGGATAATGGGTTGGCGGCTCCTCCTTCTCTTTCCGAGACTTCCGCAACACTGTGCGTCGTCCTGATCCTGCTAGTTCCGCTGGCGGGAGCAGGCTTGGCGCTCGTCAATACCGGTCTCGCCCGGTCTCGTAGCGCCGCGCACGTCATGCTCGCCTCGCTTTGCGTCTTTGCCATCGCTGCCATGGTTTATGTCATCTTCGGATTTTCATGGCAGGGGGCGCCCGGACGGCCTGCTCACGTCCTGATGATTGGCGGCAAGGCGTGGAACTGGATCGCAGCCGAGCCCCTTTTTCTGCGGGGCCTTCGGCTTGATCTGTCCCCGGTGTCACTCATCTTGCTCTTGCAGATGTTCAGCGTGGGACTGGCCGCAATGATCCCGCTGGGCGCCGGAGCGGAGCGCTGGAAGCTGGGTGGCTCGTGTGCCGCCACGCTTCTGCTGGCCGGCTGGACGTATCCGCTGTTTGCACATTGGGTGTGGAGCGAAGGCTGGTTGTCGCAACTTGGTTCGATGTACGGGCTGGGAAAAGGCTTTGTGGACGGCGGGGGTGCTGGCACGATTCAAGTGATGGGTGGCTTAAGCGCGTTATCAATCGCGTGGATTCTAGGCCCACGCCGTGGGAAATATTCATCCGATGGAGGCCCAGCAGCCATCCCCGCACACAATGTCGTGCTGGTTCTGGCTGGCTGCCTGTTTGCCTGGGTGGGATGGCTCGGTCTGAATTCCGCTGGTGCGATCTTGTTCAACCATGAAGAGCCGTCGGTCGTTGTGTTAGTTGCCGTAAACACTACGCTCTCTGCTTGTGCTTCAACACTGGCGGCCGTCGCAGTTACGCGGTTACGGTTTGGGCGGCCGGATGCTTCCTTAGCGGCCAACGGGTGGATGGCGGGGCTCGTCGCCAGCAGTGCCGCGGCTCCGTTCCTGAAGCCCCCGGCGGCCATTCTTGCTGGTTTGGTTGCAGGCGCCCTTGTGGTTTTTGCCATCGACCTGCTTGAGCTCCGCTTGACCATCGATGATCCGGGCGGCGCGATTTCAGTGCACGCCATTGCCGGCATCTGGGGCCTGCTTTCAGTTGCGCTTCTGTCGGACGCGGGAGGCGGATCGAGCGGGCAATGGCTGGCGCAACTGATCGGCATTGCGACCCTCCTTGGTCTAGTCCTGCCTCTAACCCACGGCCTGAACTGGCTGATCAATCGAGTCTACCTGCATCGCGTGGACGCCGAAGACGAGTGGCAGGGAATGGATCTCTGCGAACTTGGCGCCGGTGCTTACCCTGAATTTGTTGTCCACAGCGACGAGTTCACTCAGCGTTAGTCCGCCGTTCTAGCTGTGCTTTGCCACGTAGAGTAACAACGCAAAAATCACAATCGGCAGCAATGCCAGGGCAATGTAGAACAGGATCTTCCTGCCCCAGGGCGTACGGCGGTCCTTCCAGTTGTGGAGTTCGGCTCGGTCCGCGACTCCAACTTTTTCTTGCTGTTGCAGGTCCAAGGCAAAGTCACGGGCGCTGGCGTACCGGTTCTTAGGGTTGCGTTCCAACGCCCGGTAGATTATTTCCTGGAGTTGGGGCGTGATCGAGGGATCAATTTCCCGTGGCGGCAAAGGGTTATTGAGTAGGCGATCATTCATGATCAGGAAGGCATTATCGCCGGTAAACGGCACTCTCCCAGTCACCATCTCGTACAGCATCACACCCATGGCGTAAAGGTCGCTGCGAGCGTCTCCTCGTTTGCCTTTCACCTGCTCCGGCGAAATATAGTCCGGCGTCCCCATCGTCTGGGAAAGCTTCGCGAATGTCAGGCGGCGGGACTTGGCGTGGGCGGCAATGCCGAAGTCGATCAGCTTAATATTGTCACTTTCGTCGACCATCACGTTTTCCGGCTTCAGGTCACGATGCGCGACGCCGCGAGAGTGGATGTATTCCAGCGCATTCAGAATGCGCACCGCCAGATGCACCGCTCGCTCCGGGGGCAACTTGTGCTGTTCATCGAGAATCTTCCGGAGCAAGCGTCCATCCACCCACTCCATGACCATGTAAACCCGGCTGCGATCTTCGTCAGCAAAAACCTTCATCACGCCGGGATGATCCAAGAGCTTGCCGATCTCTTCTTCGCGACGGAAGCGGTCGAACAGGGCAGGATCGCTCTCCACCTCGGGATGCGGGACCTTGATGGCGACCTGCCGCCCGTTTCGCACGTCAGTGCCGCGAAAGATGGAGGCCATGCCGCTGCGGGCCACAAGGCTCTCAATCCGATAATGATCCAGCTGATCGCCGGGATGGAGAGAGGTCATTGTAATCGGAGGGGCAAGAGGCCAACAGACCAGGCCACCGCACTCTGGAATGAACGCACCTCTTTATCATGACAGAAAATGTGCAAGGAATTCATAAAGAATGGTCGAGGACTTGGAAAATCGCCGTTTCAGCGGACTTTGTAGACCCGGCCGCGGTACATCCCCATGCGTTCCACGCTGCGAATACGAATGAGTTGCACGCTGACGTTGTCGCCGCCGTCCTGTCGGTTCGCGCTGTCAACAAGCTCGCGAGCCGTGGTCTCCAGATTGTCACTACTGCAAACCGTGGCGGCAATTTCCTCATCGGTCACGACGCCGTGCAAACCATCGGAACACTGCAACAGCACGTCGCCTGCGAGCACTTGCACTTCGTCAATTTCCACCTTGACGAACAGACCGTTCCCCAAGGACCGGCTCAGAACGTGGCGCGTGGACGCCGACTTCGCTTCCTTCTTGGAAAGCACACCCAGGCGCAACTGTTCATTCACGACGGTGTGATCTTGCGTGATCACTCGCGCCTTCTGGTTGCGAATCAGATAACAGCGCGAATCGCCCACATGGGCAATCGTGGCGCGATCGAAACGCAAGGCACACACCACGATTGTCGAAGACATGCCCGCCCCTGCGGGACCCGCCATAGCTTCCGTTTCACAAATGCGTGCGTTTGCTCCCTGCACGAGGCGGCTCAGAAGGGGGCCGTGAGATTCCATGGGCGCCGCCCGCCGGAACGCGCCCAACACTTCCTCCACAGCGGCGCGCGAAGCCACTCCTCCCTGCCTTTGTCCGCCCACCCCGTCCGCCAACGCAAACAGCCAGCCGTGGGAACGTACTTGCGCCGGAGAAGATGGGACTACGTGCCCGAGATAGTCTTCATTCCTCGGGCGAACCGTGCCCGCATCCGAAAGTTGCGAGAACTCGACGTCGAGCATAGGACTGCCTGACACTCAGCGTGCGCTCCCCGCGCCGCCTCAGATCGAAACCGCAATGGTTCAAGTTGAGCTTACACGCCAAAGCCTGGCAGCATCGCGGCTGCCAGGCTGGCACTACCCAGCTGCTCTGCTGTTTCTCAGGCGGCCGACGATACGCGGCCTTCGATCAGCGTTGTCCTTCCTGTCGCTTTGCTGGCGCGCAGGAAATAAATACCTCCGTAGATCGCCCAGACCAGCGCGAATCCCAGGGCCAGCAACGGTTCCACCTTTGTGCCATAGCCCATGAACGGACCGACCAGATAGAACACCATGCATGCCAGGTTCGCCACTAGTCCGAAAACCGGGATCAACAGATGCCGCACGAAACGGTATTGCGGGTGCTTGTGGAAACACACGATGCATGTGACGCAACTCAGCATATAGAGGAGGAATGTGCCGAAGTTCGAAGCCAACGTCATGGTTAAGAACGAATTCGGCAGCGCCGCCATCTTGTCGTGAGTCAAGTATCCAAAGCTGGACCAGAAGCCATGCGGCAATGCCTGAATCGCCGCGTCCGCTGGAGCCGCCCCGTCGCCGAAGTACATCACAACCGTGATGCATCCGACCACGGCCGAAATCACGGCCAGCAGCCAGATGGCGCGATGCGGGGTCGCATTTTCATGGTGCAGCAGTCCCATGGAATCTGGCAACTCCTTGTCCTTTCCCATGGCGTAGGTCACGCGCGCCCCGGTGTTCATGCATGAAAGCGTGGTGCCGATCAGTGCCAGAAACACCGTCGCCGCCTCCACGAGCATGAAGATTCGGCCTCGTCCCGGGCCGAAGAGTGTGTCCCCGACCAGAATCATCAGATCCCCGATGGGGGCAGCGGATCCCGCCGCATTGGCCATCGTGTACCCGTTATTCAGAACATAGTTTGCCGCGAAGTACTCGAACAGATAGCAGAAACAGCCCTGCACCAGAAGTGAAGTGATGACCGCGATCGGCACATCGCGTTTGGCATTCTTCGCCTCGCCGCCCATCGACGTCACGGATTCAAAGCCGACCAAAATCAGGATTGCGATTGTGGCCTGAACGAACATCCAGCCGAAGTTGTGCATGCGCACCACGGAGACGGCGTTGGGGTGGGAGACAAAAGCGCCGCTGGCGTCGTGTTCGGGATAGCTGATATGAAATGGAACAGGCTTGCCCGATGCGTCCAGCTTGGGTTGCGGTACTCCATTCGAGTCGCGCACCACAACGTCGGTCGCTTGCCCATTCAAGGTCTGCGAAGTCGTTGCGTACTCATAGCTGTAAGAAGCGCTCGTTTGAGGATCGAATTGGTAGCTGGTACTTCCCGCCGGATGGCTCATGCGGTAATTCAGGGCCACGACGGAGAACAACAGCAGTGCGCTGATCTGAATGACATTGATGGCGATGTTCACCGACGTCGAGCCGTTGACGCCGCGATGCGCGATATAGGCCACCGCAAACGAGAACACAATCGCAACCAGCATCATGAACATCGGACCGGGATTGCTGCTGCTCATAAAACTCGGCCACAACGTTCCCACCAGGTAACCGGAGATGACGCCGATCACGCCCACCATCACTCCGGGATAGATCCAATAGTAGAGATGTGAACCCCAGCCGACGATAAACTTCGCCAGCCGGGCATAGGGCCACGCGGTTTCGTGATTCAGGAAGGACTGCTCCGCAAAGTAATACGAGCTGCCCGTCCCGGGATATAACTTGGCCATTTCGGCGTAACATACCGCCGTCGCAAGACACAGCGCGGTTGCGAACACAATGCCGATCCACATTGCCGGACCCGTTGCACCCGCAGCGGACTGCCCTGCAAACGTCAGCCAAAGGAAGGCCCCAGGAGCAATCAGGGCCATGGCATTCATGGTCAAACCAGTCAGCCCTAGGGTTTTCTTCATTTCTGTGTTGGTCTCTGCCATCGGTAGTCTCCTGTCTGTGATTTGTTCTCTATTTCCTGAACTCACTTCTCGTCACTTGCGCCTTGCAAAGTCTGGCCGTTGAACAAAAAAGGCAAGCCATGCTTCCCAGCATCATCAGCACGCCCAGCAGCGGGTGCCCTGCAAGCTGGAACATGCCTGCTATCAGGCTTACGAAGCCGGCCAGCAACGCGACCCGCACGCGAAGCGCCCTCATCTGCTCGCGATCCCTTCCTGCTCTTCGACGCGCCGACAAATCTGGAGGGGGGCGGCGAGGGCGCTGGCACCAGGGGTTAGTTGGGTTTGAGCCCAAGCCGCCGATCCCCAAATCGCACGCAGCCCAGATTCTGGCCGCGCGAAAATCAAAACGTTTGCCCCATCGAGTTCCATCGCTACTTGGCCTGTCGCCTGTCGAAGCTGACCCTCGTGCATTCAGCTGCGCCCAAAATTTACGGTTTCCTCTCTGTAACATTGCTCCCAAACATGAACCCGAATTCAGCCATCGCCCGCGGCTGGTTTGGGTTCATGCCGGTGTGACTGAAAGCATCTCCCGGCGTGATATTGCGGGCATGAACATAAGCGAGATCTCCGCGAACGAAGAAGCCGCCGCGCTGGAAGGTGGGCGTTACCGTGATCGATGTGGCAGCGCTGCCCGGGCCGTACAGCAGGTTGACAGCTTGGTCCGTGACGCTCCCAGAACTCGATATGTATTCCCAGCGCACCGGTAGCGACAAGCCGTGTTTAAAGGTGTAACTCGCCAACATTGCGCCGCCGGTCGTGGATGCTCCCTTGACGATGCCGATATTCTGGTTGGTGGGCACCTTGGTGTACTGGAAGTACGGCTGCAGAATCCAGGGACCTTTGGTGTACGTGTAGATCACGTTGTAAATGTTGCTGTTGTTTTGTACTGGTGTGGCGTAGGTCTGAAACGCGGTCTGCCCGTAGTTTCCGCCTCCCACGAATATCAGGCTATGCGGCCCTTTGGCGTAAGTTAAGGAACCCGTAAGCCAGGAGTAGCGGTTGGAGTAGAAGCCGTCGTTCCAACTCAGTGAGGCAGTGAACTTGCCCAAGACCTGATTCACCTGGATTCCGCGATTGACGGCGTTCTCCTGGTTCCACAAAAGGCCACGATTGACGTTCATGTTCTCGAAGGTGAAGGTGTACTCAGCCCCGATCAGCGTTGGCAGTTCGCCGATCATCAACGAGGTGTTCTTAAAGGGGCTGTTTTTCCCCGGTTGAAGCTTCACAAACGCGACCGGCACCGGACCGAAGAGTTCGGTCATCGTTTTGTCGGTTGCCAGGAACGGCGCGCCGAGAGCGGCAATGTTGTACGCGCCCGCTTGCAGGTAGAACTGAAACCAGCCGTCGGGTTTCTGAATAAACACCTGGCCGTTACTCAGAGCCGCCTGCGTGCTCTTATCGCTCGCTGTGTAATTCCCCGTCCATATCCCCAGCCCGTCGAGGATGCCGTTCACAGCGATCCTGCCGAAAGGCCCGGCGTCGAAAACGGCTGGAGGAAGTGCACTCAACGGACCCGTAATGGAAGGAGTGGGGAGCGTTGACGGCGGATCTGGGGATGCGGCTGGCGCCGGCGCAGGCGCCGGCCGAGAGACAGCATCTTGCGGTGCGACGGCGGAGGCTGGCGCGTGCGCCAACAGAACCGGGTCCTTGGCATCCTTCGCAGCGGCCGTCGGATCGGCTGGACATCGTTTAGCGGCGTCAGTTTGCGATCCGCAAACTAACGGTTCATTTGCAGCGCTAGGAGGCGCAACCTTACTACCTGCCGGTTCCTGCGCACGGCCGAAGGACGTTAGCAGAGAACTTACAACGATCACCACAGCTCCGAGATGGGAGCGATTTCTCATCTGAATGCCTCACTTTCCCCCTGGTGCATGCAACGGATCACCGTGCGTTTCCGCTGCCAGCACGCTGACCTTAGCGACGAGAGCAGAAGGAGTCCAACGCATACTTTTTCTGCATCGCATTGAAAGTTTGCAAAGACAAAATAACTTTATAGGCGCGATAGAGAAGTTTTATCGCAGGCCTTGAAGAGAGCAATTCAACGCGACTCCACGACTCTTACAGTAAACTCGGAAAACGCGCGAGCTGCTGGCGCTTTTGCGTTGCATAAGGGACCTTTCGAGCACGGCCAAATGAAGGAAAGCTACTCCGCTCATTTCGCAGTTGCAGGTATAAACATTCCGTGGGCATATAGGTCCGATAAATATTTTTCATGAGTACAGATATTGGCAGCGGGTGGGCTACAAGATATTCTGTCGCCCATCTGAAGGTCCGAAGGAACTCATCGACCGGGCCGATGAACTAAAGGAGATACATGCCCACTGAACTGCGGAGTTTTCTGGCTCTGTCGTACGACGAACTGGAAGAACTCAATCTCAAGGCCAAGGAACAGCGTAAGAACCGCGTTGCCGCCCACAAGATCCAGGAAGAGCGGATCAAGTACCTCACTGACGAAAAACGCATCAAGGCCGTGACCGTGCTCTTCAGCGATCTTGAAGGCCGGTTGCACATGCTCGACTACGACAAGAAGTTCCTGCTGAAGAGCTGGGACAACCTCACCTTCGACGGATCGTCGATCCGCGGCTTTACGGCGCAGCGCGAAAGCGATCTGCGCCTGGGCATCGACTGGGCTGCGTTCTACTGGGCTCCCGCCGACGTGTTCGGCTCCGGCAAAGTCCTTGTCTTTGGCGAAGTCATCGACAAGGGCGGACCGCCCTACGCCGGCGATATTCGTGGCGTGCTCAAGGGATATGCCGATGAGCTCCACAAGAAAAAGGGATACACCCTCAACGCGGCCAACGAAATTGAAGGATTCCTCTTTAAAGGGCCCGACGCGGAGCGCCACTTCCACGAAACCGGCAAGTTCGAATACGTCAACACCGGCGGCTACTATCATTCGCTGCCCGGCGATCCGCTGCGCACATTCATCGACACCGCCGCCGAAGTGCAGCGCGCCATGGGCTTCCAGAACGAAAAAGACCACCCGGAGGTTGCGCCTTCGCAGTTCGAGATCAACTACGGCTACGGCGAAGTCGTCGCTGCCGCCGACCAGATTCAACTCTACAAACTGATCTGCCGCCAGGTCGCGACCAACATGGGACTCACCGCCTCGTTCCTGCCCAAGCCCGTCGTCGGCGTCAATGGCAGCGGCATGCACACGAACGTTTCAATCAGCGAAAACGGCAAGAATCTTTTCTGGGACGCCAAAGGCGAAGAAAAACTCAGCAAGATGGGCTGGGCGTTTCTGGACCGCATCCTCACCCACGGCAACGACGTTTGCCTGCTGCTCAACGCCAGCGTGAATGCGTATCGCCGCCTCGATCCGCACTTTGAAGCGCCGAACCAGATCAAGGCGTCACCTGTCGATCGTGGCTCGATGATCCGCATTCCGATCGGCAACGAGAAGAGCATGCGCGTCGAAGTTCGCTCGGTCGCGCCCGACGCGAATCCGTACTTGGTCATGCACTCGATCTTCAAGACCGGCCTCGACGGCGAAACCTCGAAGATCAAGAACCTGCGCCAGGCCGAGCGCTATTTGCCCGACAACATCTACGACGCGCTCGACAACTTCCGCAAAGCCGACTGGACGACAACGCTGCTAGGCGAAGACGTCAAGGGCCGCTACGCCGACCTGAAGCAAGCCTCCGCCGACCGCTGCGCGCGGCTGCTTGGCACATTCGTTAAGACACCGGAAGTCCAGTATCACCACGATGTGTACAATCAGTTCCTCTGGAACCGTTTTTAGAATTTGTCCTATCGCCACAATGGGGATCGTGTACTCTGAGTAACGAGTTTTGTGGCGGCTCTTGTATCTTAAATGACTGCGAGTAGATTCCTCGCTTCGCTCGGAACAACAACCGGGCGAGGTCTTGCGGGGATTTGGGGAGCGGGTTTATCGTGGCTGGAACTCTGGCGGAGACGGACGAGAAGACCTTACTTTTGCTCAAGCCGCGGGGCTTCTGCGCGGGGGTGGTGCGGGCGATTGACGTCGTGCGCATTGCCCTGGAGGCGTTTGGGCCGCCGATTTACGTGCGGAAGGAGATCGTCCACAACAGCTTTGTGGTCGAAGAACTCCGTGGCAAGGGCGCGATCTTCGTGGACAGCGAGGACGAAGTGCCCAATGGCGAGCGCGTCATTTACAGCGCGCACGGAGTTTCTCCGGAGGTGCGCGAGCACAGTGCGCGGCGCGGGCTGCGCGTGATTGACGCGACGTGTCCGCTGGTGACCAAGGTGCACGTGGAAGCCGTGAAGTTTGCTAAGGAAGGGTATTCGCTGATCTTGATTGGGCATAAGGATCACGATGAAGTGATTGGGACGCTGGGCGAGGCTCCGCTGGTGACCCAAGTAGTGGGATCGCCGGAGCAGGTGAAGTCTCTCAGCGTGCCTGACCCGAACCGCGTTGCGTATTTGACGCAGACCACGCTCAGCCTGGATGAGACCAAAGACATTATCGCGGCGCTGAAGGAGAAGTTCCCAAATATCCAGGGCCCGGCGGCTCAGGATATTTGCTATGCCACGGAGAACCGGCAGGTCGCGGTGAAAGAAGTCGCTTCGGAAGCTGACTTGCTGCTCGTGGTGGGCTCGGAAAACAGTTCAAATTCGAACCGCTTGGTCGAAGTGGCACGCAACCTTGGCACGAACGCGCATCTCATCGATAGCTGCAACGATATTGAACCGGAGTGGTTGAAGGGCGTGAAGACGATTGCCCTGACGGCTGGCGCCTCGGCGCCGGAGTGCCTCGTGGAAGAAACCATGGCGTTCCTGCGCAACAAGGGTTTTGACAACGTGCAGGAGCTGGAAGTGATGCCGGAAAACGTCCGCTTCGGGCTACCGCCGGAGATTGTTGAGGCAATCGCCGCTGCTCCGGCCAGTGCGACCGCGGATTGACGAGGGGTCTCAGGGGCTGGGGAGTATTGCTGGGAATTCCCGATGACCACCTCGCGCCTTTCTTAAAATCCTCCTCCAGAAGCTGTGAGAAGATGCCCTCAGACTGATCTCTATATTGAGCAAGCCTACGGCCCACCGGTTCGCTCAGAGTCGGGTCAGACTCCATGTCCTTGGTCATGTGATCATGTTGCGGTCCTTGCGATCAGCACGTTGGGACTGCCCGCGGCCACGCGAGCAACGACATGGATAACCGATAACGCCAGACTCGCAAAGTTGGTACGAAACGATCGCTCGATCGCACTCGACTGCAATGCCATTTGCTGCCATTCTGTGAGCAACGACGACGCCAGATGTTTCCAATTCTCTTCGACTGTACGCATGCACCAAGAGTAGGTCCACGAACACGAAAACCTGTTCCTTAAGTTAGCGCTTATGGGGCGGTGCCCCCGGAAGTGCCGGTGCCAGATTGAGGGTTTGCTGCGGTCATGCCTGCATCAAACAGGAGCAAGCCTGCAGGATCGTTGCTCTGATAGTAGTCGTTGCGGAGCAGGCGAAATTCTCCGCCAAGTTTAAGATTGTGCTTTCCCATAATTTTGGAAAGCATGGGCGTGAAGCTGCCAGTGTCGTCCCAGGCGCCGATGCCGCTCCCGGTTCCTTGGGCGCACCAACCGCCGCCCCACCGCTGGTCCCCAGGAGTCTCGGAAATGCACACCTGCGGGATGTGAGTGTAGGTCATCTCTGGGGCTAGCGCCGCCCAGTTTGGACCAAACTTCGACATGTCAATACCCTGGCTCAGCGGCGTGCGCAGGTAGATATACCGTGTGTAGCCCAGATGTAAATCCAAAACGGTCTTCGGTGAAATCGCGATGGTGTCAGCCAATGAAACTTGTTTGGCAGTGGTGTTTTCGGTGCAGCGGTCTGTGCAGATTTGGTTAAACGGACTGTCGGGAAGCGACAAAATGTGGGAATGCGTGAACCGTCCGAAAATTCTTTGCTTGGCGCTCAGGTTTAAGTCAACGCGCTCGTTGTACTGGTCAACGTTGCCGCCGGTGCTGTACCTCCACAAAGTTCCCGTTGGGATTGTTCGTTTGGTTGGGCAGCGGCATGTAGGACAGAAGCACCTGGGCAGTCGGGTCGATTCGGGTAGACGGAATTATGTTTCCCGTGAAGGGTGTTCTGCAAATTGTCACGCCTGTGACGCAGCCACTACTGGTCATTGGATCATAAATAGTAAACTGCGAGGCGGTGCCGGTTGACCCTACTCCTGTAAAGTCCCCAGTGCGCTCAGCAGCAGTAGGAACCCAAGATGTGAAGATACTTCCCTTGCGCTGCCGAAAGCCCTCATAACTCGAAAAGAAGAACAGCTTGTCACGGATAACGCGCCCTCCCACGTTTGCACCATACTGATTTTGCGTAAACGGGGGACGAGCAACGTTGGCTTGATTGGCGAAGAAATCGTTCGCGTTCAGTACCTTGTTGCGCAAGAACTCGTACAACGAACCATGGAGGTTGTTGCCGCCCGACTTGGTCGAGAGGTTGATGACGCCGCCGGCAAATCGCCCGTACTCGGGGCCGAGATTGTTAGTTTGAACTTTGAATTCCGAGATTGCATCTTGCGTTGGGATTACCGTGACGACGTTCAAGTACGCTCCATTGGTCGGCACGCCGTCTATCAAAATCTGGCTTTGCCCGGCCTGCCCTCCGCCAATCTGAAAATCTCCTGCTGCAAAAGGATTGGCTCCGACCGGATTGCCCGTCGAGGAATTGCTAGCCGAGGGCTGGCCTTGCGGCACCACACCAGGAACCATAGCTACCATCGCCAGTGGATTGCGGCCGTTCAGGGGAAGCTCTGTGACCGTTCGCTGTTCGACCACTTGTCCCAGCGAGTTGGTTTCCGGCTGGAGCAAAGGCGTTTCCGAAGTCACCTCAACCGTCTCGCTTTGCGCGCCGATGGGCAGCGCAATATCCACTCTCAGTCCGGCTTCGATCTCAACGTCGATGGGCTCGCGCACAAACTTCTTAAACCCAGGCTTCTCGCCCTCCAACTTGTAGCGGCCGGGCAAGAGATTCACGAATGTGTAGTTGCCGGACGCATTCGTTTGTATGTTGTGCTTTTC
>Ga0193751_1000549_pt1 | contig 28775 bp, 20 predicted proteins | sample L1c2metaG_FD_143050 | JGI IMG/M metagenome (GOLD analysis project Ga0193751, IMG submission 143050) | Soil microbial communities from a riparian zone of the East river system, Colorado, United States - L1c2 | ecosystem: Environmental > Terrestrial > Soil > Riparian zone | place: USA: East River... | reverse complement strand
TACACGTCTATCTGCCGCCTCTGCATGAAATGATTTTCGTAAATGGCGGTGACGCCAAGCCGATGATGCGTGGCAATGGCGCGTCGGGTTGCCGGCAATACCAGATCGAAATTCGAAACCGGCACCTTGCGCCAGAGCCCGTATGCGAACTCGTCGTTGCTGAACACGCTGTTCACCGCACCGTGCAGGCGTCCGGTCGGCTCACCCTGTTCGTCTTTTTCAATGATCACACCAGACACTTTATCCGGCAGCTCGCGGGTGACGCCAAGCTTGACCAACGCCATCGAATTGAATGCCACGGTATTTGGAATGTTTGGCTCCCAGGCCATAATGACAACGGGATGCCGGCTGGTCGCACGATCCAGCGTTTGGCGTGTCGGCAACTCGCCTTCGGACAAGTCTTTGTAGGAGCGCCGAATGAAATACCAAGCTTCGCCGACGGGCGTGGTCATAATACAGTCGCCCGCGGCCGTCGTTCGTGCTCGCGCGGCGATGCGTTCGACAATCTCGTCGTGAGATGCCGCGTCGCTGATATCGACAAGAGGCGCCTGCCGCGCAGCAAAATGCAGGAGGTGCGGATGGGTGTCGATCAGTCCCGGCAAAACTGTCGCGCCGCGCAAATCCATTGTCTTGGTCGCACCGTCCGTCAAGCTGATCAAATCGCCGTGGCGGCCAATCGCGGCAACGCGGCCCGCCTGGACCAGGATGGAATCTGCTGTGGAGTCGTCCTCATCAAAACAATAGATTTTTGCATTGTGAATAAGCACCGGGGCATCGGCGGGCGACCGACCTGAATTTGCAGACATAATTTACCTTCAAGCGACGGCTAAGACCGCTGACTGCCAGTGCCTTATATGTTATCTATCAAACTCTCCGCGGGAAAGTCCTGACCGAGACCCTGCAGGACGTCAGCCGTAAGTTCTGTCGACGCGCGACCTTCGTATGGTTGGGCCGTCTAAAGAGTGAGGGGAGATCATGCGGCGACGGGAACTCATACTTGCTCTTGGTTTCGCGATGGCCTGGCCGATCGCCGCCAATGGACAGCCGGACGTCCGGGCTTTGCGAAGCCAAATTCTCCTGATGCAGGCTGAGGGCATCGCCGACAAGCTTGCTCAGTTTATTAAAGAGAATCAGAACCAGGTCGGTTGGACCACGCAGCTGCCATCGACGGGGAGCTCCATCGAGCAGCGTCGGTTCGACGCGCTGCGGCTTCTGCGCCAAGCTCCTGCTATCACTGAGTTGTCGCTACTCGATGCCGAAGGCAAGGAGTTCTACAAGGTATCGCGTCTAGCCATCGACGTGGTTGGCAGCGGCACTGACTACTCCAAGGAAGCAAAATTCACCGAGACGGTGGCCAGGAAGATCTATTACGGACCGGTCTATTTGCGCCGCGAGTCGGAGCCTTACATGACCTTGGGGCTGGCCGGTACGCGGCCCGACGCTGGCGTGAGCGTCGTCGAACTCAATCTCAACCTAATGCAAGACATTGTGCAACAGACCAAGATCGGCGATCGAGGCGTCGCCTACGTTGTTAACGCCGAGGGTCGCGTCATCGCGCATCCAGATTCCGGCGTGCGCAAGTCTCTGGGGGATTTGTCATCTCTCGCCCATGTGCAGGAGGCGCGCACGTCCCCTGCGACGGGGTGGGCCCGCGTCGCGCGCGACATGAACGATCAAAAGGTTGTGGCGGCCTACGCGCGCGTCGCGGGGCCCGGCTGGCTGGTGTTTGTGGAGTTGCCGATTGGGGAGTGGACAAAATATTGAAGGGACCAAGCCCGGCGATCTCCCAGTGAACTGCCGACCGGGTTCGAACTTCGTCATCAACCTCAAGACCGCCAAGGCGCTCGGCCTCAGCGTGCCGGCAACGGTGCTCGCCCGTGCCGACGAGGTGATTGAATGACGCTGTTTCCGGATCATTCTCTATTCAACCGGCTCGTTGTTGACGTTGACGATCCAGCACTTGGAAGAGGGTTGCTGCGAGCGCGACGTATCTCGCGGTCGCGACAATTCCCGAGATCAACACGGTCACGAATGCGGACGCGTGCACGCCCTTTTTTGGGGCCGGAATCTCGCCTGTTGGCACGTTTGAGAGGTGCCGAAGCACAATGAAAATGTCTGCTTCTGGGGGTAGACCAGAAGTAATCGCCGACATCCAAAATGACGCGATTGACCCAACTGCGACATTGGCTGTGCACTGCGGCAATGTTTTTGATGTCGGTTTCTGCCCCTATCAAAGTAGTCGCTTGAGCCGTTAGGATGCGGTCTCTTGAGCTTGGGGACAGGCATGAAGCGACGTGAGTTCATCACGCTTATCGGTGGTGCGGCAGTCGCTTGGCCGCTGACTGCGCGGGCGCAGCAGATTCCAAGAGTGCCGGTAATCGGGTATCTGCACCCCGGAATTCCAGATTTGGGATCCCTTGCCTTGGATGCGTTCCGCGAGGGGCTTCGTGATGTGGGTTACGTCGAAGGCGAGAACATTAAAATGGAAGTTCGTTGGGCGCACGGTAAGCCCGATATGCTTGTGCAGCTAGCCAAGGAACTCGTTCAGATCCGAGTCGATATTCTTATCGCGACCGGTCGTGCCTCTATAGAAGCCGCGATAGCGGCAACGAAAGACCTGCCGATTGTCGTAAATGATCTCGAGAGCGATCCCGTTGCCAGTGGATTTGTTGCCAGTCTGGCAAGACCAGGGGGCAACCTCACAGGACTGTTCTTGGATGCGCCGACGATGTGCGGGAAGTGATTGCAGTACATGCGCGAAATAGTCCCGGCTCTCACGAAGGTCGCTGTTCTGTGGGACGCAACAACAGGATCATATCAGCTAGAAGCGATCAGCGCCGCTGCAAAAACCTTGTCCATCGATCTGAGCGTCATGGATTTTCGCGATACGTTGGGGATGCATAAGGCGCTCGAAATCGGCCTAAAGCAAAGTCCACAAGCGGTAATCCAGCTTGGATCTCCACTTATCAATCAGGCGGGCAAACGCATCGCAGAAACGTTGGCAAATTCTAACGTCCCCGGAATATCGCAATTTCGGAGCTTTACGGCAGGCGGTGGACTGATTTCGTATGGTCCAGATCTGTCCAACATGCTTCGCCGGACCAGCACTTTCGTTTTCAAGATTCTTCATGGCGCTCACCCATCCGATCTGCCGGTCGAGCGGCCTACCAAGTTCGATCTGGTGATCAACCTCATGGCTGCGAAAGCGTTAGGCATAGCCATTTCGCCTTCGATGCTCGCTAGCGCCGACGAGGTAATAGAATAACGGCACTATTCGCTGCGGTGCGTTGGTCGCTAATGGCACGAACCGGACCTCCCGCAATGTCTACGATTCGGTCGCTAACGGGGATAAACTAGACATGGTGCGGACAGCCCAATTCGGTCGCGTCTGACCCAACTGAGACATCGAGCCTGATCAGTAACTGAGGCCCGTTGGGGGTCCCATTTCTCACTCGCGGCCCTTTCGCAAAGTGCTAGGCTTTAGGCACAAGGCCTTGGGGGGACACATGCAGCGACGCGAGTTCATCGCGCTTCTCTGCGGAGCGGCGACAGTATGGCCGCGCGTCGCACGCGCGCAACAGCGGGAAAAGCCCGCGCGTCTCGGCTATGTCTGGATCGGTGCGAGGAATTCTGAACGTTCGACGCTTGTCGGAATGCGGGAGGGTTTGCAGCAGCTGGGATATTCGGAAGGACGCGATTTCGTAATCGAAGAACGCTACGCCGAGTTAGAACTGGAGCGCCTTCCTAACATTCTCGCTGAACTCATTCGGAGCAAGGTGGACCTCATCTTGTCACCCGGCAACGCCGTCACGCGAGCTGCAATGCAAGCGACATCAAGCATTCCGATCATTGCCACGGCCCCGGATCTTCTCGCCTCGGGGTTCGTCTCCAACCTCGCCCGTCCGGGCGGCAACGTGACGGGCATCTCGCTTACCGCCGGCGCTGAGTTAAGCCAAAAATGGTTGGAACTTTTGAAGGAGGCCTTCCCTAAGGTGGCAAGCGTCGCGGTGCTCACCAATCTGCACTTGGCTAGCGCCGCTTACTTGGATCGGATCCGAGTGGCTTCCTCGGCGCTCGGCGTTCAGCCAACGCATTTCCAAGCGAGAGACCAGGAGGAGCTTGAACGCGCGTTGGTTGCCATTGCCGCCATGCAGCCGGACGGGTTCATAGTCGAGTCCGATCCGGGGTTAATCTCTAGTCGTTTGAAGATTATTGCCTTTGCTGCCCGTCATCGACTACCGAGCGTTTACGGGAATCTAGACTACATCCCCGACGGTGGCCTGATGGCGTACTTCACTAGCATTGTTGACACGTGGCGCCGCCTCGCGATGTACGTGGATAAGGTTCTCAAAGGCGCCAAGCCTGCCGATCTGCCGGTCGAGCAACCGACCAAGTTCGAGTTGATCATCAACCTCAAGACCGCCAAGTCGCTCGGCCTCGAAATACCAGCGGCGCTGCTCGCCCGCGCCGACGAGGTGATCGAATAGGCCGCCGACTTCCGGATTTGGCACGAAACCGACCTCCCGCAATGTCCGCAGTTTGGTCGCGATCGGAGGGAAAGCGGACATGACGCGGACCGCTCAATTCGGTCGAGATTGACCCACATCTGACATTTACTGTTTAGTTTGTTCCAGGCGCGCTTGGTTTTCCATTCCGCCGTCAAGAATGGGACCGAACAACTCCCACCGTTCGCCCTTGAACCTTCTGAACTGCACCTGCTCGATCGGCGCAAAATCTGTGGGACTTGTGTTGATAGTGATGCCGGGCAAGAGGTTATCCGTTCTGAAATCCTTCAAATTTGCTGCCTGCTTCATCACGTTCTCACGCGTAAGAGTGTCTCCACACTGCTTCAACACTTGCACCATCGTTTGGGCCATGTTGTAGCCGATGATGACATAACGGTCGGCCCGGTTAGCTTCGGGAAAATATTTGGTGAGGAAATCGTCAAAGGCCTTCATCCCCGGATCATCCTTCCATTGCGGATCGAGTGGATCCATAAGGTAGTCAACAGAGATAATTCCCTGCGCGTTCTCGAGGCCGGCAGGCTGTATCACTGTGCCGATGGACGTGCCGACGATATTCAGGAAATGCATCGGCCTCCACCCGATCTCGGCCGCCTTTCTGATCGCTTGCGCCGCGGATTTTGGTGTGGTGATGTCCACGAAAACATTCGCATTTATGGTCTTCATCTTGACGACGTGTGTGTCGATGGTCGGCTCAGCCATGTCGTAAGCGTCCTCGGCCACGATCATCGACGCGGCTTTTTCGCCAAGCCCGTCCCGTAGGCCTTTGAGGTAGTCCTTCCCGTAATCGTCGTTCTGGTAGAGGACCGCGATTCTCGCGTTCGGCTTCTCCCTCAAAATGTATTCGGCGTAAATTCTGGCCTCGTTCCGATAATTAGGCTGCCAACCCATCGTCCACGGAAAGTTTTTTGGATCATTCCATTTTGTCGCGCCCGTCTGGACGAATAGCTGCGGCACTTTCTTGCTATTCATGTACTTCTGAATAGCCGAATTTGATGGTGTTCCAAGCGGACTGAAGATCAGCAGGACTTCGTCGCTTTCAACCAGCTTGCGCGCCTGCTCAACCGTTTTGGGCGGACTGTAGGCATCGTCATAGGAAACGAAATTGATCCTGCGCCCGTTGATGCCGCCCTCGGCGTTGATTTTTCGGAAGTAGGCCGCCTCTGTGCGACCGCTAATGCCATAGGCCGAGGCTGGCCCGCTGTAGGGCATGATGTTGCCGATCTTGATCTCGGTATCGGTCGCTCCGGTGTCGTATTTCTTTTGAGCAACTACTCCGGTTGAACTAATGACCATCATTGTGAAGGCGGCAGAAAACGCCAACACTCGTCGCGCGACGAAGGACATTTCGCTTCTCCCAACTGGTTCAGATGAATGTGTATTCTTATCCTGACCTCTTCGGGCCGCTGTCGGATAGTGAATACCTGCGGCAGGCCGCTGTCGATTGCAGAAACGATGCGTGGGGGAGTGACCGGTCTCTCGGCGCTCGGAAGGATACGGAAAATTACGTCAGCAACATTGTCGCGATTGTCGGGCCGTTTTGCCGATCCAGGTGGCGACAAAATTTGAGTGAAAGGTCATTTTGCAGTCTAGCGGACTTCTGTCTGTGGCACCAACCGGACATAGCGCGATGTCCGACTTGAGTCCGCTTTCGAGGTGAAGCGGAAGCTGATTTTCGGGGCGCTTAGGTCCGTTGATGACCCTGGCTGTGTCCTCGACCCGAAGCTGACATTCGGTCTGAGCGACCTCTTTCAGCAATGAAAAAGCCCCGGACGATGCCGGGGCTTTTGAGTTGTCTGGAGAGAAATGCGAATCAGTATTTCGCGACGACCCCCGGGCCGCCAAAGCCACCGAAGCGGTAGTTGAAGCGCACGGTGACCATATCGACGTCCTGGTTGACCCGATTGAGCACGTTGACAGGTAGGCAGGCTAAAATGCACACCCCATTCGTCGTGAACGAAAGGTCTGAGCCACCCATGAATAGGTGGTCATATTCAAGACCAACAGACCAGTTCGGCGAGAAGGCGTACTCGAATCCGGTACCAATGACCCCACCCCAGCGGGTCGAGTTTGCCGACACGAGATCGGCTCCAGTAGCCGTCGAACTAATGGTGAAGTTACTGCCCGTCACCGCCGCGCCGCCCTTCACGTACCAAAGCCACATGTCCCACGCAAAACCGAACTGGGCAGTGAAAAGGCCCACGCCATCGAGTTTGGTGTTAAGGGTTAAAGCCGGATCCAAAAGGCTGACGCGCGAGCCTCTGATATTTGCCCAATCGCCTTGAGCTTCCAGACCGAAAACAAAATGATTGTTGGGTAGTTGCCAGCGGTAGCCAATCTGGCCGCCGATCACGCCTCCGGACCGATCGTGGCAACCGTCAAATACGCCTAGCGTAATGATTTCCCAGCAATTGTCGCTTCTTCCCCAGCCGCCATTACCGCCGATGTAGAAGCCCGACCAGTTGAAAATCGGCATCACGGGCGCCGGTGGCGCCTTAACCGGAAGGTCGGCCGCGAGCGCGGGAGCGACCATTGCAACAAGACCAAGAGTCCCTAGCAGAAACTTCTTCACGGCGAATCCTCCCTAACAATCTTGGTGAATTGTACGCCATTAAGCGCTGAGACCCTGTGCCATAAGTGCAACACCGCCAATGATTAAGTGAGCGCGAGCAGACGCGCTGCCTATGATACAAAAAAGAGAAACAACAGCCCGTCTTTGATGCGAGAAAGGCTTCGGTCGTTAGTGCGACGACTCACGGAGCACTTCCGTTCATGGCACGTTTGAGACATGCATGGGCGGTCTTACGATGTCCGTTGGTAGGGGCAGACCGGAAGTGGTTGGCCCACGGTCGAAACGGCGCTTTTGACCCAACCGCGACATCTGCAATCCCCTTAGAGTGTGCTAGTTTGAGCCGCTACGATGCCATGGGCTCGGGAGAGGCAATGAGGCGGCGGGAATTCCTTTTGCTGTTGGGCGGCGGCGCGGGTTGGTCACTTTCCGCACATAGGCGCGCGTTTTCGCAGCAACTCGCAGGTGTTCCGCGCGTGGGTGCCATCATCTCCGCGTCAGAACCGCATCCGTTTGCCGACGCCTTTCGGCGAGGCCTGCAGGCCCGCGGTTACTCGGACGGCCGCAACATTGTAGTCGAATTCCGCTACACACAAGGGCGGAGTGATCGCGCCGCGCAGTTCGCAGATGAGTTCGTCCGGTCGAAGGTCGACGTGATCGTTGCCCACTTTACGCCCGCGGTTCGCGCTGCGATGGCGGCTACCAAGACGATTCCAATCGTGATGCTGGCCGGAGCTCCGTTGCAATCCGGCTTCATCAAGAGTCTTTCTCAACCCGGTGGCAACGTCACCGGCCTGTCGGCCATGGACGCCGAACTCGGCGGCAAGCGAATACAGTTGCTGCGCGAAATAATGCCGAATCTCTCCTGCGTCGGAGTGCTCGCTACGACTCCGGCCACCGATCCCTTCAGTGAGCCGTATGTGGCCGACATTCAGGCGGCGGCCCAGGCCGCCAAATTGCGCACCTCGCCCGTCCTGATCGGCAGTTCGAACGAGTTCGAGGAAGCTTTTTCAAGCATGGCCGGGGACGGAGCACAGGCCGTAATCGTTCAGGGATTTTTCGGCCCCCATTCAAAACGGCTGGTGGAGATCGCGAACAGGCACCGGATGGGCTACATGTCAAGCGACCGAAGCGCGGTCGAGGAAGGCGGTCTGGCTTCAATTTCCGCTAATTTTCCGGTGTTGTATGAGCAAGCGGCGACCTTCGTGGACAAGATCCTCAAAGGCGCGAATCCAGCCAGTTTGCCCGTTGAGCAGCCCTCAAAATTTCAGGTGACGATTAACAACAAGACCGCGCAGATGCTGGGCTTGTCCATTTCACCAACGTTGCTGGCGCAAATCGACGAGATTATTGAGTAGGTGTCCTGACGTCGCCTATTGGCACTTTTCGGACCTCACGCGATGTCCGACTAGAGTCCGGAATGCGCACCAAAGCGGACCTCAGCCGACCACTCTGATTTGTTGGTTTCACGCCCTAGTAGAAGGGGGCTGACGCGGCAGCGACGGATCGCTACCGCCGCGGCGAACCCTACACAATCGCCTTGTTGTTGACGTTGACGATCCAGCACCTGGAAGAGGTGCCTGACACGCAAAAGCCCAGTGCATCCGCGCGGGCTAACCGCAGAAGACAACACAGTCACGCGGCGTTGCCACACTCCAACATCTGACTTCAGCTCTCCAGTTGCTGGATGGCCATGTTGGCGTAGCGAATCCTCACGCTCAATTGGCGTCCGAGCGCGGACAGAAGCTTGATCGCAATATCGGGGCGTTCTTGACACAGCTCGTCGAACGATGCCGCGCTCAAGCCGAAACCGGCGAGGTCTTCGTCGACCGTCACGGTCGCCGAGCGCGGCCCGCGATCGAGCAGCGCCAATTCGCCAAAAACCGCACCCGCCGCAAAGGTCGCGAGCCGAATGCCTTCATCATCGTGCCGAAGATGGACACTCGCGCGACCTCGTGTGACGAGATACAGGCTTGAGCCGGGATCGCCGTGCCGAAAGATCACATGTCCAGCAGGCCACGCCACCGGTTCAAGCCAGGTGCGCAGCTTTTCGATCTGATCGGCTGTCAGGCCGCGCACCAGCGGGAGCCGATCGAGCGATAATTCCAGAGGCGGCGCGGTACCGGCCTTTCGGAGCAGGTCGTCTTCGGCCCACTCTATCGCCCGATCGATGTCGGGGAAAAACCGGTCACGCGCCTGGAAAATATCGGCGATGCGCGCGGCCGTCTCGGTGCGGGCGGATAACACAAGCGCGAGCTTGACACCTCGCGCGCCGAGCGCCGCGTCAATATCGCTGAGGATGCGGGCGCCGGTTGAATCGATTTCGGTCACGCGCCGCAGTTCCAGCAGCAAGGCGACGGTTGCCTTCGCGGTCTCGGCGTCGACGATCTGCGCGAGGCGGTCCGCGGTGCCGAAGAACAGCGCGCCCTGCAGCTCGATGACGAGTACTGAAGCGCCTGCGGCGTGCAGCACCTCCAACTCGGCTGGATCGCGGGAGCGCCGCGAACGCACGGCGTCGCATCGATAAAGCCTGCGAATATTGGACCCGCTCATTTGGACCACGAACAGCAAGACCGCAAGCACAATGCCAATGAACACCGCGAGGACGACATTGATGGCAATCGACAGCAGCGAAACGAACACCGAAACGCCGAGATCGAGCGCGATGGCGCCGCGCTGCGGCGTACCGGGCTTGATCAGACGCCCGGCAAATTGCCAGGTCCAGGGATCGATGTGTTGGATGGCGATCACCATGATCACCGCTGACAGCACGGCACGCGGCGTATAGGCGAGAAGCGGAAACAGCAGCGTCGCGGCCGCCAGCAACGCTGCGGCATTGACGATAACGGAAAGCCAACTCCGTCCGCCGAAGGCGCGGTTGGTCAGGCTGGGCCCGATGTTGATGCCGCTGGTGATGCCGCCAAAACCCGCCGAGACCGCGTTGGCAATGCCGAGGCGGATCAGGAGATTATCGTCGCCGGCGCGAAGCTCGCCCGGCTGGCCGGTCAGCTTGGCGCACAGAAGCGCGTCGATCGAGGCGATCACCGCTAACGCAAGCGCGCTGGACAGGATGGTGGACGCCGAGCTCTCCAGCGGCGCAGCCATCGGCAGCCCGGAAAAATCAACCCATACCGTGCGCATCGCGGCGCTGGCGGTCGGCGGACCGATAATCGGGCCCAGCATGTCGCCAAATCCGGCAAGCAGAAACGCATAATAAGCGATCGACCCGCAGCCGAGGCCGACCAGGACCGGCGGCACTTTCGCCGTGATGCGGCGCGCGTTCCACACCGCCGCAAAGGTCAAAGCGGCGACCAGCACGCTCAACGGCCGCGCCTCGCTTATCGCACCGAACACCCGGGTGAAGGGAATGTTATGCTCGAAGCCCAGCACATTGCCGAGCTGCACCAGGAACAGCAGTATCGCGGCCATGTTCTGGAAGCCGGCCATGACAGGATGTGGAGCGAACTTGATCAGCGTGCCCAGCCGCATCAACCCGAACAGCGCCTGGAACAGCCCACCGAGCAGGATAATGGCGAAGAACACCAGCAACGCGTCAGGGATACAGCTGCATTGCCCGCCGTGCCGTCACGATGCAGCAAGGAATAGAGCAGCAGGCCAAGAAAGAATGTCGTGGTGACGCGCGGTGCATAGACCCGCGTCGAACGGTCGCCGAGCAATACACAGCCAAAGCCGGCTATGACACCCGAAACAAGCCCCGCCATCGCGCCATAGGCGAAGTATTCATCGCCCAGCGTCACGAAGGCAAACATACCAAAAGCCATCGCCAGCGGAATGGCGACGGTGGATGAGACCAGGCCGGCAATGATGTCGGCGCGCGCTGCGGCAACGCTGGGGACGGGTGTGCGCGACGAGTTCATCGAATCCATCCGATTCACGTTGTGGCGCTTAGGCAGTCATCGCCGGGCGGAAAGAGCTGGGAAATCATTGACGGAAAGAGCAAGTGTAGCGGTACCTGATCGCACAGGTAAAGCCGGGCATCACACCCTTTATCGCCGGAGTGTTGTTGCAGGGATACGATTTGAACGTGACTATGCCTAGTGGAGTGGATCTGACTAAAGCATGATGGCTTTTGGTTGAATCGGCCGAAGCACGCGTTCGGTCACCTCGCCCCGCTTGCGGGGAGAGGTCGGATCGCGCGTGAGCGCGATCCGGGTGAGGGGACTCTCCGCAAGCTCCGGTCTGTGGAACGAGCCCCTCACCCTACCCTCTCCCCGCGAAGAGCGGGGAGAGGGAGAGGAGGCCAGTTGCCGCTGCGGTCCAACTCAACCTAATCTTATCATGCTCTAGCTGCCCGAATCAGGAATAGACCGGTCATGAGGTCGGGCTTCGTCTCAGCGCAACTTCGCTTGGGCCTTCGTAATCGGACCAACAAACCCGCATGTCTGCTCCCGCCATCGCCTCCGCCGCCAAGCGCCCGTCCGGCGCCGCCCCTGACGCCCTTGCCATTCTCCATTCCGTGTTTGGCCTGCCTGCCTTCCGTGGCGCGCAGGAAGAAATCGTTTCGCATGTCACGAACGGCGGCAATTGCCTGGTGCTGATGCCGACCGGCGGCGGCAAGTCGCTGTGCTACCAGTTGCCGGCCTTGTTGCGCGAGGGCTGCGGCATCGTCGTCTCGCCGCTGATTGCGCTGATGCGCGACCAGGTCGCGGGCTTGCTGGAAGCCGGCGTCAAGGCCGCGGTGCTCAATTCCACGCTGACGCCCGAGGAGGCTTCCGCGGTCGAGGCGCGGCTAATTTCCGGCGATCTCGACCTCGTCTACATCGCGCCCGAGCGGCTGCTGACGCCGCGCTGCCTCGACCTTCTCGGCCGCGCCAGGATCGCGTTGTTTGCGATCGACGAGGCCCATTGCGTGTCGCAATGGGGGCACGACTTCCGCCCCGAATATATCGGCCTGTCGGTGATCGCAGAACGCTTTCCCGATGTGCCGCGCATCGCCTTGACGGCGACCGCCGACGAGCTCACCCGCAAGGAGATCATCGATCGGCTGGGGCTCGCCGGCGCGCCGAGTTTTGTCGCGAGCTTCGATCGGCCCAATATCCGCTATGAAATCGTCGACAAGCAGAATGCGCCCGCGCAATTGAAGGCCTTCATCGCCGAGCGGCATTTGGGCGACGCCGGCATCGTCTATTGCCTGTCGCGCGCCAAGGTCGAAGATATCGCGGCAGCGCTTAACCAAGCGGGCATCGAGGCGCTGCCGTATCACGCCGGCCTTGATGCAGGCGTGCGCTCCCGCAATCAGGATCGCTTCATCAACGAGGATGGCGTCGTGATCGTCGCCACGATCGCGTTCGGGATGGGGATCGACAAACCCGACGTGCGCTTCGTCGCCCATCTCGATTTGCCGAAAAGCATCGAGGCCTATTATCAGGAGACCGGGCGCGCGGGGCGGGACGGCAAACCATCCAGCGCCTGGATGGCGTTTGGCCTCTCCGACATCGTGCAGCAGCGCCGCATGATCGAGGAATCGAGCGGCGCGGAAGCGTTCAAGCGGGTCTCGCTCGGCAAGCTCAATGCGCTTGTCGATCTCGCCGAGACCACCGGCTGCCGGCGCACCCGGCTGCTCGGCTATTTCGGCGAAAACCTGAAGATCGCGCAGTGCGGCAATTGCGACAATTGCCTGGCGCCGCCAAAACTGCGCGACGGCAAGATCATCGCGCAGAAATTGTTGTCTTGCGCTTATCGCACCGGGCAGCGATTTGGCGCCATGCACCTGATCGATGTGCTGGTCGGTCGTATGACCGAACGCGTCATGCAAAACGGGCATCACAACATTTCGGTATTCGGCATCGGCCGCGAGCTCAATGAAAAGCAGTGGCGCGCCGCGCTGCGTCAGCTGGTGGCGATGGGCCATCTGCAGCCCGACACGGAGGCGTTTGGCGCGTTGAAATTGACGGAGAGCGCGCGCGGCGTCCTGAAAGGCGAAACCGAGGTGATGCTGCGCGAGGAAGCCGCCGGCGCCCGCATGCGCGCCAGCCGGACCAAATCAAGGCGCGGCGATCTCGCCGTGGCATCGGCCGCCCGAGGCGAAACCGGTGATCCGGCGCTGACAAGCGCTCTCCGGGCGTGGCGCGCGGAGGTGGCGCGAAAGCGCGGCGTGCCGGCCTATGTCGTGCTGCACGATTCCACCATCGACGGCATCGCCATTTCGCGCCCGACGACGCTCGCGCAACTCCGCGACATCGCAGGGATCGGCGACAAGAAGCTCGAGCATTATGGCGATGAGCTGATCGCGCTGGTGAAGGCCAGTCGCACTGACGCATGAGCGAAGGCGGGCGGCGCGATGATTGAGAGGTGGGAGAAACAAAGCATCACGCCGGCTCCGCGGCCAAGCTCACCTGGTCTAGCCGGGAATCAGCATCAGGACGGCTGCGAAACCCATCACCGCTGCCCCGATCCAGCCAAGCGCCACAATCGGCCGGCTCGACGTGAATGCACCCATCACGGACCTCCTGGAGGCGATCATGATAATCACCACCATGAGGGGGACCGCCACCACGCCATTGATCACCGCACTCCAGAACAGCGCCTTCATCGGACTGATCGGCGAATACTGGATGACCAATCCGACCAGCACGCTGACCGCGATCACGCCATAGAATCCGCGCGCATTCTTCGGCTTTCGCTCAAGGCCCGATGGCCAGCCCATCGCTTCGGCCAGCGCATAGGCGGCGGAACCGGCGAGCACCGGCACGCCGATCAGGCCGACGCCGAGGATTCCGATCGCGAACAGCAGAAACGCGAAATCGCCCGCCAGCGGCCGCAGCGCGCTCGCCGCCTGCGCCGCGGTTTCGATGTCGGTAATTCCCGACACGTTGAGCGTGACCGCAGTGGCGAGGATGATGAAATAGGCGGTGAGATCGGAAACGAACATGCCGCTCCAGGTATCCCACTGGATGCGCCGGAGTTCGGCGGGCGCGGCGGCTGGGTCCCGTAAGAGCGGCGCGGCGCCCCGCTTGGCGTGCATGTCTTCGACTTCTTCCGATGCCTGCCAGAAGAACAGGTATGGACTGATCGTGGTGCCGAAGACGCCAACGACCATGGCAGCGGTAGTAAAATTCAGCGTCAGCTTCGGCCACACCGTTCTCAGCGCCACTTCGCCCCAGGGAACATGCACGGTGAACAGCACGGCGGCATAGGCCAGCAGCGAAAGCGTCAGCCATTTCAGGAAAAAGACGTAGTGGTGATACGGCACAAGAATCTGGAGCAGCAACGTTACAAGGACAAAAACCGCGGTCATGAGGTGGCGATCGACGCCGCTGACAAGCTCGCCGACTTCCCCCATGGCCGCGACATCGGCCGCAATATTCAGCGTGTTGGCGATCAAGAGCAGCAAGACCACGCCCTTGAGCACGATCGGCGGGAACGCGGTCTTGATATTGGCGGCCAGTCCCTGGCCGGTAACCCGTCCGATTTGCGCGCACATGGCCTGAATCGCGGCCATCAGCGGGTACGCCAGCGGCATCGTCCAGAGCATGTTGAGGCCGAACTGGGCTCCCGCCTGGGAATAGGTCGCAATGCCGCTGGGGTCGTCGTCGGCCGCGCCGGTGATAAGCCCGGGACCAAGCCGCGCCAGCGGATGCTCTTTCACGCGACGCCAGAGGCCCGCAAGCGATCTTGGTCGCTGAGATTTCTGGTTGGCCTTCCTGGACCGCTGCACGGCGCCTCACTTTATTCTCAAGAGAATCAGCAACGGGTATTTTTGCCGACCGGCCTCACCGCCGTCCAGAGCACGCCAATGCGTCTTGATAGCATATTCACGTTCTCGATTGATCAAGCGGGTCGTGACAGTAATGCGTCGCTGATCTTTTCAGCGATCATGATCGTTGGAATATTGGTGTTGGCGGTCGGCAGACGCGGCATCACCGATGCGTCGGCCACGTAAAGGTTCTCGCTTCCGATGACCTTGCCGTTGCTGTCAACGACCGCATGGGGGTCCGAGCGATCGCCCATCCGGCATGTGCCGGTCGGATGCCACACGCCGAACACGCTGCGGCGAACAAAATCCGAAAGCGCCTGTTCGTTCGCCATGACATCCCCAAACGCGATCCCGTTCAGCAGGAATTGCTTGATCACGAGGTGGCGGAGCCTTGCGGGAACGTCGAGCAGCGCGCCAAGCACCGCGGCGGCGATGCCGTTGGCGCGGTTATACGCGCTCAATCGCTTGATCCGCTGCGAAAACGAGGCCGGAAAGAAATCGTCAGGTGCCGGATTGAGCGCCGGATCGACGACGAGCCCGGCGAGCATTCTCACCGCCTCCATCATCCGTTCGAGGTCGCGGGAATCCTCCAAAAGGTTGAGCTCGACCGACGGATAGCGGCCGGGATCGGGCGATAGCAGCGAGACCCGGCCGGCGGAAAACGGGCGGTTGCACCAGAGGAAATAAAGACCGAGTCTTTTCCCCAACCGATGCCAGCCGGCGCGGGCCGATGCCGTGACATACATATCCGAGCGATCGCACCCCTCAACTCCGGACGAATAACGCAGCGCGACGAAACTCGCCCGCCGTCGCGACAGCGGCAGCCTGAGCGGGCGTGGCAGAAACTGGCAAAAGGTCAGCGCGGGATGGTCACGCAAATTGCTGCCGACGCCGGGTCGGGCGATCGCGACCTCGATGCCCAATGCGCCAAGCGCGGCCGGCGGCCCGATGCCGGCCCGCATCAGCATTGCCGGGGACTGGATGGCGCCCGCTGTCACGATCACGCGTCGGGCGCGGATGAAAATTCGCTCGCCTTCCCGAAACACCCGCACACCTTCTGCGCGCTTGCCGTCCATGACGAGCCCCTCGACATGCGTCCCGGCCCAGATCGTGAGATTGCCGCGCCGGCGCGTCGCCTCATCCAGATAGGCGGCGGCTGCCGAAACCCGGCGGTCGTTGCGGTTGGAGAAAGCGGGCGGAAAAATTCCGTCCTCGAATTCGCCATTCTGGTCCGCCCGGAACGCTACGCCGCTTGCGGCGAAGGCCGCGCCAACCGCAACGCCAAACGGAGGCCAGTCTTTTTGCGCGATCCGGCGGATCGGGACCGGCCCGTCCGTGCCGTGCAAGGCCCCCGCGAAATCAAGGTCGGTTTCGAGCTTGCGAAAATACGGCAGCACATCGTCCCAGCCCCAGCCATCGGCGCCGAGGTCGCGCCACTCGTCGTAGTCGCGCGGCAGGCCGCGATTGGCCGACTGCACGTTGATGCTGGAACCGCCGCCCATCACGCGCCCCTGCTCATAAGCGCGCGACACCGCGGCTGCGTTGCCAATTCGCGCGGCAGATGCGGTGAGGCCCGGCCAGATGTAGCGGTCGCCGTAGAACAACGGCATCGGGTAGCTGTCGAGGATTTCCGGCGGCTCCGCACCGGGCGGAGTATCGCTGCCGGCCTCGATCAGCAGCACGCGGCGAGCGGGACTAGCCGACAAGCGATGGGCGACCACGCAGCCGGCCGATCCACCACCGACGATGACGTCGTCGAACAGTAGCTCGTTCATAATGCCCGCTCCGGCCAGGCGGCGGCCGGCCGCGCCGCCGCCTGCCCGATCAGCGGAAGTCTCCCTTGGTCTCCGGGATCAACAACGCACCTGTCAAATAGATCGCAAAGATCACCACGATGAAGACCGACAACGACATCGGGATCTGCGCTGGACCCGCACTTGCGAGCGAAACGAAAGTCGGCATCATGCCGCCCAACGCAAAGCCGATATTCCAGGACAAACCGGTGCCGCTGGCGCGGATCTCGGTCGGGAACCGTTCGTTGAGAAAGATCAGGATCGGCGCGTAGCCGGCGTTGCCGAGAAAGGCAATCGCCAGCGCATAAAGCGTAATGGCGCTGGTGTCGGTCGCCTTCGCCATGCCGAGATAGCAGACGGGCAACAGCACCAGCATGCAGGCGCCGACCAGCAGGAACGTCTTCTTGCGGCCGATATAGTCGCTGACCGCGCCGAACAAGATTGCCGACACCATTGCAATCACGCTGGCGCCCATCAGGATCAGCGAGGAGACGTTGTTGGGAATGCCGTTTACCACCTTCAGGAACGAGGGAAGATAGCCGGAGGTCAGGTAGTAACCCGCGCCGCCGCCGAACGTGATCAAGAGATTGAGAAAGAGGACGTTGCGCCAGCCGCTCGAAAACAGCTTCTTCACCGGCTGGTCGGTTGCGGTAATGGTGCCGGCCGCTTTGCGCTTCTGCTGCTCCTTGAAGAATGGGGATTCCTCGAGATTGTTGAAGATGAACCAGCCGAGCAGCGAACTCAGTAGCCCGGCGAAGAACATGCATCGCCATCCCCACACCGCGAACGCGTCACCTGGAAAGATCGACGACATCACCAGGAACACGAACGAGGCCAGCAGCGCGCCGATGCCCGCGCCGCCGCCGCCGACCAGACCCGACATCGCGCCACGCCGGTTGGGCGCGGCCCATTCGGTGCCGATGGTGTGGGTCGAGGCCACCACGCCGCCGACAAAGATGCCCTGAACCAGGCGCAAGACCAGGAATAGCGCGGGCGCGATATATCCGGCCTGCGCGATCGTCGGCAGCAGGCCGAACGCGGCGGTCGAGATTCCGACGCCCACGATCGCAACAAACATCGCGTTTTTGCGGCCGTGGACATCCGCGTAGTGACCGAAGATCGCGGAGCCGACGGGGCGCATCAAAAGCGTCACCGCAAACGAGGCATAAACCGCCGCCAGTGACAAGGTCGGGATGCTGGACGGAAAGAACAGCGCGCCCACGACCGGCGCGACATACAAAAGAATGAACAGGTCAAATAAATCCAGCGACCATCCCAAAAGCGAGGCCACGACCGCGTTTCGCATTTGCCGGGTTGCGGCCGGCGACGGCGTTTCAACACCCTCTAGATTAGCAATTGCCATTTTATCCCTCCGTGTTTCATCCCAAATTAATTTCAGTATCAGCGCCCGGTGAATTTTGGCGGGCGTTTGGCGTTAAAGGCTTCTACTCCCTCCTTGAAATCATCCGATTGACGCAGACGGCTGTAACAATGGCCTTCAAGTTCGATCGCGACCGTCAGCGTCGAGTCTTCGGTGTCGTTCAGCAGTTTTTTCGCGGTCCGCTGCGCGAGCGGCGCGAAGCTGCGAAGTTCGTCGACCAGCTTGTCGGTCGCGGCCTCGAGTTCCTTGTCCGGCACGCATTCGGTCGCAATCCCCCAGTCGAACGCCTGCTTTGCGGGAATGCGCTTCGAGCGCATCACGATGTCCTTGGTGCGGGTAATTCCGATCATCTTCTGCAATCGCGCCGACCCGCCCGAGCCCGGGATCTGGCCGAGCTTCTGTTCGGGGAGCGCGTAAAGCGTCGTCTCCGATGCAATCCGGAAATCGCAGGCCAGCGACAATTCAAAACCCACCCCGAAGCAATAGCCACGGTTGGCGACGATCACCGGCTTCGAACAGCGCGTGGGGGAAGCGATGTTCCAGGCGAGCTTGGAGACCTTCTCGGGTGTGGCTTCCATGAAGCCGCCGATATTGCCGCCGCTGGAAAAATGCTCGCCGACCGACCGGACCACGATGATGCGCACGCGCCCATCCTCGTCCAGCGTCTCAAACACCAGCCGCAACTGATCGCGCTGCGGCATCGACACGACGTTGAAGGGCGGCCGGTTGAGGATGATATCGGCGCGCTCGCGGCCCTCGTCGATTTCGACCTGGAAACCGTCGAGCGTGGCCAGTCTCGCGTCGGCGAATGCGTAAGGTGAGAACATGTTATTTCCCTTTCTATTATGTCAGGCCGCGCTCGAGGGCGGCGCGCGTTCGAGCTGGTAGTCGCCGGCGACGAGCAGGCGGCGCAGCAGTTTTCCGACCGGAGATTTCGGCAAGGCATCGACAAAGACGAAGCGGCGCGGCCGCTTGAAATTCGCCAGTCCCGACGTCCGGCAGAACTGCTCGAGTTCCTGCTCGCTGACCGGGGCCTTGCGCTTGACAAAGGCGGTGACGACCTTGCCCCATTTCTCGTCGGCAAGGCCGACGACGGCGACTTCGAGCACGGCCGGATGCAGCGAAAGACAGCTTTCGATCTCGACCGGCGAGACGTTCTCGCCTCCGCTGATGATCATGTCGTCGACGCGGCCGGTGACGAACAGGTCGCCATCGCGGTCGACGAAGCCGGTATCGCCGGTGAAATACCAGCCGTCGCGCAACGATTTGGCGTCCGCATCGGGCCGTCGCCAGTAACCCTCGAACGATTCATCGCCGGCGAGCAAGGCGATGATCTCGCCTTCCTCATCGGGCCGGGCGAGGTCCGCAGCCGATGTCGCGTTCAGCTTCACGACCCTTATTTCCTGGTTGATGCCGGCCTTCCCCGCCGAGCCGGGTTTCGCTGGCGCGTTCTGGTCGATCGTGAAGGTGTAGATTTCCGAACTGCCGTAGTGATTGACGAACAAATCCGGCCGGAACGCCTGGTTCAGCGTCTTCAGGAGCCCGTCCGTCATCGACGCGCCGGCGAAGCCGAGTTTGCGGACGCTGGAGACATCGGCCGAGCCAAATCCCGGCGCGTGAACCAGATCGTGGTAGAGCGTCGGCACCAGATAGAGATTGGTGATCTTTTCCGCCTCGATCAGCGCCAGCGCCCGCTCGGTGTCGTAGCGCGGCAGGCATACGAATGTGCCGCCGATCAACGACATCGCGATCAGCGAACGAACGCCCATGGTGTGATAGAGCGGCATCACGCCGAGCGTGCGTTCGCCGCGCCGATAGAGATTCTGCGCGACATGCGCGATGCCGGCAGCCCGTTCCGCGCGGTGGCGCCGCGGCACGCCTTTCGGCCGCGACGTGGTTCCTGAGGTATAAAGCATGATCGACCACGCCTCGGCGCTGACGCGCGGCGTCACATTGGCTGCGGGTTCAGTGACCATGCGGCCGAAGTCGAAGACGCCGGCAACCTCGCCGCCGCCCACGTAAACGCGTGGCAGCGCCTGCGCGCGCCTTGATTTCTCGGCGGCCGGCGCGGAGACGTCCTGGTACACGACGGCGCAGGATTCGGAATTTTCGATACAGAAATCGAGTTCGTCTTCCTTGGCGCGCCAATTGATCGGCGTGATCACAAGCCCGGCGAGCTGGCAGGCCCAATGCAGCGTCGCGGCAGCCTCGCAATTCTGCAGCACCGTGACGATATGATCCCCCGGCTTCAGGCCGATCCGGTCGAACGAAGCCACCAGCGACGAAATGCGCGCGTACCATTGCGCGTAGGTCAGGCGAACGCCGTCGTCGACGATTGCCAGAGCATTGGGATCGCGCGCGACACTTGCGACAAAGCTGGTTCCAAGATCAAGCATCGGATTTCTCTCTGCTTAAATCGCCTCTCATTTCGGCAGCCGCCTCGAGCGCCGCGCGTACGATCGGCGTGTAGCCGGTGCAGCGGCACAAATGCCCGGTCAGCAGATCGCGAACAGCTGCTTCGTCCGGTCGCGGATTTTCACGCAGGAAGCCGTCGAGCGACATCAGAATGCCGGCCGTACAGAAGCCGCATTGCAGCGCGTGATTGCGCTTGAACGCCGCCTGCAGGATGCCGAGGCGGTCCTCTGAGGGTGCGAGGCCTTCGATGGTCCTGATCGCGCAGCCGTCGGTCTGGACGGCGAGCGTGAGGCAGGCGCGTGCGGGCCTGCCATCGATCTCGACGGTGCAGGCGCCGCAGACACCGTGCTCGCAGCCGACATGCGTGCCCGTCATCCCGATCTGATGGCGCAGGAAATCGGTCAGCAGCATCCGCGGCTCGGCTTCGCCGGCGCAGGGCTTGCCATTGAGGGTGAAACGGACGGAGTGCCGCCGGCCGGCCGGCAATCGGCTCATTGCAGCACCTCCCGCACCAGATCGCGGCCGATCATGCGCACGAGGTCGCGGCGATACCGCGCGCTGGCGTGGACATCGTCGCGCGCGTCGAGCTCGTAGGCGAACGCATTCAAGGCATCGTCAAGCGCGCTTGCCTCAAGCCGCGGGAAATCCCGCGCCGCCGGCATGTCGGCAACCCCGCCAACGGCGAGGCGAACCCCGTCCGCTGTCGCCACCGCGGCGCACGCGACAATGGCGAAATCGCCGTGCCGGCGCGCCACCTCACGGAACGCGCAAGCCGTTTGACCGGAAGGAAATGAAACGGCTTCGATCAACTCATCGTCCCCGCGGGTCGTTGCCATCATCCCGGCGAAGAAATCCCTGGCCGCCACGCGCCGTCGCCGCCTGGCGCTGCGCAGGTGCACTTCGCCGTCAAGCGCGCGCAGGACCAGCGGCAATTCGGCGCTCGGATCTGCATGGGCAATCGAGCCGCATACGGTGCCCCGGCTGCGCGTTTGCGCATGACCGGTCCATGGCAGCGCCAGCGCCGCGAGCCGCAGGCTGTGGCCGAGCTCCGGCCACTCCAGCAGCGAGGCCTGGCGAACGCCGGCGCCGATGACAACAATTCCCGCCTTGCGCTCGATGCGGGCGAGTTCTGGCAGACGCATGATGTCGACCAGTGTTTTCGGCTTTGCCAGACGCATGTTGAGCATGGCCATCAGCGATTGCCCGCCGGCAATGATGCGCGCGTCGCTGCCTTCCTTGCCTAATACCTCGAGCGCCTCGTCGAGATGCTCGGCGCAAACATAGTCGAATGCGGCCGGCTTCATCGGCGCCCCCTGAACAAACGACGCAACCTCGCCAACAAGGAGGGTCGCGGCTGATCGACGGCGCCGCCGGCCTGTCGCGCCAAGCCTGCGAAGAATTGTCGGATGATGACGCGCGCGGCGCCATCAAGCAGCCGGCCGCCGATGCTTGCCAGCTTGCCGCCGATCGCCGCCTCGTAGACGTAGCGGACGGCGGTTCCGCCGTCCTCGATCGGAACAAGCGTGATGCGTCCTTCGCCGCCGCCAAATCCGAGCGCGCCTTCGGCGACACCGCCGAGCGTCACCGCGCGCGGCGGATCGAGATCGGACAGTCTTACCTCGGCGCGGTATCGTCCTTTCACCGGACCGATGCCGAGCGTCACGTCGGCCCGGAAATGCGTATCCGAGAGCCGCTCGACATGGTGGCAGCCGGGGATCACCGCCTGAAGCGTCGCGGGGTCGAGCAGCATGTCCCAGACCCGCTCGGCCGGCGCGGCGACAATGGCCTCGCCCTCGCCGCGCAGCTGCCGGTCGCCGCTTGGCTTCTTGCTTCCCGCGGTGGCGCTGCCCGCAGGCGGCGCGGGTTCGACGCCGCGCACGAGTTGGGCGAGTTTCGCCGGCACCAGCGGCAATTCGAGGTCGATTGCCCCAAGCGCATCGGCAACGGCGTTGGCGATGCAGACCGGCGTCGACATGCAATTGCCTTCGCCGACGCCTTTGGAGCCGAGCGGCGTGAAGGGTGACGGCGTTTCCATGTGGAGAATAACGGGATCAGGCACCTCTGCCGTCGTCGGCAGCAAATAATCCGCGAAGGTTCCGGTCAGGAAGCTGCCGTCGGCGGCATAAGCGTATTCCTCATAGAGCGCGGCGCCGACGGCTTGCGCGAATCCGCCGCGGATTTGTCCGTCGACCATGGCCGGGTGCAGGATGGTCCCGCAGTCGTGCATGGTGACGTAACGGTCGATGCGGGTTTGCAAGGTGGTCCGGTCGACCTCGACGCCGCAAAAGTCGAAGATGAAGCCGTGACAGAGCGAGGAGTTGATGTGGTCGGCTTCATCCGGCGCGGTCAGCTCCGGCGGGCTCCAGAACACGGTTTCGCGGATGGTCTGCCCGACGCCGTCGGGCAGCGCCGCCGGCGACCAGTGACTCAATCCCGCGACCCGGGAGAACGATAATTTGTTGTCGGGATTGCGCTTCGACCCGACCTGCCCGCCGGTGAACGCAATGTCTTCGATCTCGGTGTTCAACCGGCTTGCGGCGATGCGCGCCAATCGCTCTGCGATGCGCATCGCGGCTAACCTGGCGGTGCCGGCAACCGCCGGCGCGAAACGGCTGGCGTAATTGCCCGACGCGATCGACCAGGCGTCCTTGGCGGTGTCGATCTCGGTATTGACCCTGATATCGGCGGGCTTCAAACCGAAAACGTCGGCCACGACCTGCGACAGAACGGTGCGATGGCCCTGCCCTTGCGGCACCGAGGCGACATGCACGGTAACACTGCCGACCGGGTCGATCGCGACGGTTGCGGTGGCCTGGGCGCCGTTCTTCGGCCCGGCCTTGCGGCGCTCGGCCGGCGTGAGCACGGTCGTGATGTAGCCCATGTTGGACACGCTGGGCTCGACGACGGCGGTATAACCGATGCCGTAAAGCCGGCCTTGCGCGCGCGCGGCATTACGGCGCGCTTTGAGCTCCGCCAGCGCACCTTCGCTGACGCCGCGCCGGATCGCCTCCTGATAATCTCCGGAATCGAGCAGCGCGCCGCTCGCGGTCCGGTATGGAAAGCCATCAGCCGGAACGAGATTGCGGGTGATGACGTCGAGTGGATCAAGGTCGAGCTGGACCGCGATCCGCTGCAGCAGGCGCTCCAGAGCGAAATACACCTGCGGGCCGCCGAACCCGCGGTTTAATCCGCTCGGCGTCTTGTTGGTGACGACGACGCGGTTGCGGATTGCAAGATGGCGGATGTGGTAGGCGCCGGTCAGGTTGCCATGCATGCGATAGAGCGTGGCGGGCTCCGGCGCGCGCAAATGGGCGCCGCAATCCTCCACCTGGTCCCAGTCGAGCGCGAGGATACGCCCGTCTTCGGCGACGGCGGCGGTGAGCGTCATGGCCCGGTTGGTGGCGGAAACCGATGCGGCCAGATGTTCAAGCCGATCCTCGATCCATTTGACCGGGCGTCCGGCGGCGCGCGCGGCCGCGGCGATCAGGACGATGTAGGGAAAAACGCCCTGCTTGACGCCAAAGCTGCCGCCGGAATCCGGCGGCGTGCGCAAACGCAGGCGGTTGCCCGGAACTTTCAACGCCCGCGACAACACCGCATGGATGCTGAAAGGCCCCTGGAAATTGGCAAGCACGTCGTAGGCGTCCTCGCCCGGGTCATATTCGGCGACCACGCCATAGGTTTCGATCGGTGTGCAGGAATTGCGCGGGTAGCGAACCTCGATCCTGATGCGGTGCGCGGCTTTCGCGAACGCCTGTTCCGGATCGCCATAGCGAAAGGTCCGGTCGCTCGCGACATTGCCCGGAAATCCGTCATGCAGGAGGGGCGCACCGGGAGACAGCGCCAATAGCGGATCGACCGCAACCGGCCGTGGCTGGTAGCGCACGTCAATCAGATCGACCGCGTCTTCGGCCAGATAGCGATCGCTCGCCACGACAATGGCGACCGGCTCACCGACATAGCGCACGCGCCCTACCGCGATCGGCCAGCATTCGACCGGCGCCTTGACGCCGACGACGAGGCTCGTCGTCAACGCCTTGATGTCTTCGCCGTGCAGGACCGCGACCACGCCGGGAGCATGCTTTGCAGCGGACAGGTCGATGGAAACGATATCGGCGTGGGCATGCGGCGAACGCAGGATCGCGGCGTGAAGCGTTCCGGGGCGCACGCCGAGATCATCGATGAAGCGGCCGCGTCCGGTCACCAGCGCCGCGTCTTCGACGCGCGGGATCGACCGGCCGACCCAGCGCGAGCCGGACTGACTGGAGGCAATCACCTGGCTGGCTTCCGCCATCCCTAACTCTCTCCCGCGCGGTTTGAATGCGTCAGGAGAGAGTATTCACCTGCAGCGCGGTGGCCATACCGGGCGATCTCGAAACTTACCAATCCGTCTCATTTCGTGATCGCTGTGCGGTGCAGCATCAACTTGCGAGCCGGGAGACGTTGCGGAACTCGCGCGGACTCACGCCGATATGATTGCGAAAGAAGCGGGTGAAATGCGCCGGCTCCGCAAAACCCAGCTGATGACTGATGTCGCAAACGCTCGCGGATTGATTGAGCACGGCGTCGACGGCCTTCTCGATCCGCACGACATTCAGATAGACCTTGGGCGGCACGCCGATCGAGGCCTCGAACAACCGGAAGAAATGCGCGCGCGATAGTCCCGCCTCCCTGGCGAAGGTATCGAGGCCAGCCCCGCGCCGCGTTTCCGATCTCATCGATGCCGCGGCGCGTCGAATGCGCCAGTCGCCCGACCGGGCGTTCATTTCCCTGATCGAGGCCGGGAAACTTCGCCACGGCGTGAAGCGCTCGATCACCGCGATCATCAAGTCCGACAGCACCGCTTCATGGGCGGTCCGCGCCTCCGGGCGGGCCATCATGTCGGCGGCGAGTTGCATGGCAAGGCCACGGATGCGCGGCGAGACTTGTCCGGAAGGATGGCTGAAGAAACCCGGCGCGCCGCTCGCGGCCCAGCCCGGCCGGAACGCCATCAGCCATTCCGGTTCGATATAGAGGGCGAGGATGACGGTGCGCGGGCTTTCGGCGTGATGGACGTAGGAATGCGGCTGCCAGCCGTTCACCAGCACGGCGCTCTCGTCGGTGAGCGGATAGACCTTGTCGCCGACGACGAACTGGGTGTCCGCGCCCTCGACCTTCAGAAGCACATGGCAATGCGGGTGGGCGTGACGCACCAGCGACCAGTCCATATCGAGAAGCGCGACCCGGCCAAAGGCTCCGTGCGCGATTCGCAGCGCTGTCGACATAGCAAACTCTCCAGATGGCGCCGCCGCCCGCAATCATGCGCAACGGCCGTTCGCCGCGTTCCCTCGTTCTATTCCCTGGCTTGAGCCAGCGTTTTCCTCGTTTGGCCGAACCATAGATTTGCCTCAGCCGGCGATGATCCGCGCAAAGGCCGCCTTCGGATCTTCCTGAAGCGCCTGATCGAGATCGACGTTTTCGACACCCTTCACATGAATGCGTTTGAACTGCATCGGCTCGGTCGCCAGCGGCTTGGTCGCGTCGATCCCCATTTTGGCACTGATGCCATTATTCGAAGACGGATCAAGCTTCGAGCCCTGCGCGCCCGAGACGATAACCAAATCACGATCGGCCTGAAAGCGGGTCGCAACGGCCCATTCGATTTCGCTTTCGTCATCGATATTCACGTCCATGTCGACCACGACCACCAGCTTGATGTCGTAATGCCCTCCGAACGCGCCCATGATGATGTTCTTCGGCTCGCCCGGGCTTGTCTTGTCGATCTTGACCGCGAGGTGATAGCGGCAGGTGCCGCCGCGGGTGAGCCGCACGTCGCGCACCGAGGGAAAGCTGCGTTGCAGATGGTCCAGAAGCGTTGCCTCGCGCGGAATAGCGCCGAGCAGAAGATGCTCGATTCCGCCGCCGACAATGGTGTGAAAGATCGGATTCTTGCGCTGCGTGATCGCATCGACCTGGATGACTTCGCGATCGGCGCGCGGCCCGTAATATTGCGGAAACTCGCCGAACGGCCCCTCGGGTTCGCGGACCTTCGGCAGGATGCGGCCCTCGATGACGATTTCCGCGAATGCGGGGACGCGAACGCGGTTGGTCTTGCATTTGACCATTTCGACCGGCCGGCCGAGCAGCGCGCCGGCGATTTCCATTTCATCGACGTCGAGGGCGGCGATCGCCTGCGATGCGAGAATGCAGGCCGGATGCACGCCGATGACAAGCGCGATCTCCAACGCCTCGCCGGCTTCCTCGGCGATGTGGAAATAATGCAGGGTGTGCCGGGGCAACAACAATACGCCGATGCGGTCGGGGCCGCTGACCTGACAGCGGTGGATCGAGACGTTCTGAATGCCGGTCTTCGGATTGCGCGCGATCAACAACGCCGCCGTAATATAGGGCCCGCTGTCATGTTCGTTGTGCTTTGGGATCGGCAATTGCGCCAGCAGATCGACCTTGTGATGGACCACCTCCTGCACCGGCGCCGCCATCACCTCGACCCAGGGCAGTGGATGGCGGACCGCGTTCTGGAAGCGCGCGAGCAGTTCGCCGGTGGGAACGCCGAGCGAATCGGCGATCCAACTGCGGTCGGCAAACAGGTTGGCCACTACGGGAATCGAATGCTGACCCGGCGAAGGAAACAGCACGGCGCGCTCGGTTTCGAGTTTCTTGGCGACCGCCGCCACTTCGTCGATCAGCGACAGGCCCTTGCGCGCCACCGCGAGCCGGTCGGTGGCGGCGAGCCATTGCAGCCAGCCGCGCAAATCCGGATGCGCGCCCTGCCCGGCCGTATCCGTGTTGGTACGCGTTGCTTCCATCGCCTGCTCCGTCAAATCAGCAAAACGCTTTCAAGGTGGTCACACGGGTCTCGCCAGGGCCGCCGGTCAGCCGACATCGGCCATCACGCGCCGATACTGGTTGGGCGAGGTTCCGGTATGCTGCTGAAAAAATCGCGTAAAATTACTCTGGGCGCTGAAGCCGAGGTCTTCGGAAATCTCGCCGATTTCATCGTGCCGCCGGCGCAGCCGGCTGACCACGCTCTCCACGCGAAGCGCATTGGCGTAGACGCGCGGGCTGACGCCGGTGCACTCTCGGAACAGATGATTGAAATGCGGGCGCGACAGGCCGGAGACCCGGGCGACGTCATCGAGATCGACCGCCCCGCCCGCGCGCTCGCGCATATGCCGTAACGCCCGGCCGACGCGATAATCCCTGGCACCCTGGTGTCGGCGCGTCCTCCCATTTCGATCGCGCCAGTCGGAAAATCCGTGCGACACGTTAAGACAAAGCTCGAGAATCGATTCCTGAAGCTCATCGTGCTGATCATAAGGATCCGCCATGCGCCGCACGAGGTTGCTGCGGAGCCGGTTGATCTCGTTTGTGATCGGAATTCCCGCGCGCGGAAAGAAGCCGGGCGCGGCGCAATCGACGAAGGCGCGATCGGCGTCCGCGAGCCAATCCGGTTCGATATAAAGCGCGAGAAACAAGGTCCGCTCCGCACCCTGGCGATGCAGATAGGCGTGTTGCTGCCATGAGTTGACGGCCACCAGCATGTCGTTGCGCAACGGCACCGGCTGGCCCTCGACCACAAAGGTCTGGTCCGGGCCACTGGCCTTGAAGATCAGGTGAAAATGCGGATGAGCATGGTCCACCAGCGAGGTGTCCATGTCGAGCAGGGCGACGCGTCCAAAGCGGCCCCGCAGGATGCTCAAAGCCTTTGTCACAACAGATTTCTCCGACCGGCAGGTCTTCGCGTGGCGGTCCAGGGACGTCGAGGATAACCCGAATTGCCGCCGACCGGTACGTGTCTGACGTTCTGATTTCGAACTTCTCCTCGTCCGCGCGGGCTGGTTCCCCACGGCAAGACCTGAACCAAAACCACACTGGAATCAGAGGCTTCTGATGCCCGTCCGAATCTGAAGATCGTAAAAAGCGAGGGCGGCAAGGAAATCCGAAATTATCGGCTTCGCGACGCCGGCGGCGAAAAATCATCCGAAACGATAAATCGTCCTCGTCGCGGCCGGACCCGGGCGGCCTTCTCCGGCATATGCTGTCCTTAAAGCAGCCGGGCAGCGGCCGATGCCGGCCGGCACGACACCACGAGGGAGAGAACGATGGATGTGGTCTTTCAGGATTCCGGCCGTGATCGCCGTGAACAGGAACGGCAGCGCCAGTTTCGCGACAAATTCATCGCGGAAACACCACCATGGTATCACGGCGCAATGCACCTCGCCTTCACGCTGCTGGTCACCGGCGTGGCGATGTGGCTGTGCTGGAGCCGGATTCAAAACGCCGGCTGGCTATGGCTGTTGGTGATCCCGATCGCGCTGTTCGGCAACTGGATCGAGTGGGCCGCGCACCGCTACATCCTCCACCGCCCGGTGCAGGG
>Ga0193751_1000548_pt1 | contig 28814 bp, 16 predicted proteins | sample L1c2metaG_FD_143050 | JGI IMG/M metagenome (GOLD analysis project Ga0193751, IMG submission 143050) | Soil microbial communities from a riparian zone of the East river system, Colorado, United States - L1c2 | ecosystem: Environmental > Terrestrial > Soil > Riparian zone | place: USA: East River... | reverse complement strand
CTTTGCTGCGAACCTCTTCAATCACTTCGTCGATACCCCGGCTGCGACTATCTTTCAGCTTCACCGATACGTCTCCGGTATTCGCCTCTGTCACCGCGGCCAATCCGAGCTGCATTCCGGTGCGCCGGGAGGTACTCTCCACTTCAGGAACTTCCCGCAATATTTTTTCGATATGAGTAATGACGCGATTCGTCTCCGCGAGCGAACTGCCGGCCGGCATGATGTAGTCCACGATAAAGCCGCCCTCATCCATTTCGGGGAGCAGGTCCGAGCCCAGGAAGTGGTAACAAATATACGAAACCGCGATTAGTGCGAGGCTCAACACGGCCAGCCTTTTGGGATGCCTCAACGCGCGGCTCAACCACTTCTGATGAAAGTCCACGATCTTGAGAAAGAAGCCGCTGACGGAGGCATCTTCAGCTGCCAGCAGACGCTTAATATCCTCGTCGTGCTCGACGTTGGCCTCGGCCGCAGTCTCTCCCGATTTGCCATGTTTGATAAAAAACTGGCTGAGAGTGGGAGTCCACGTCAGGGCCAGAGCGAGTGAAGCAAATAGCGACACAGCCATCGTGACCGCAAGCGCTCTGAAAAATGTTCCCGTCACACCCGCAATCGAGATCAGGGGAAGGAAGACCACCACGGGCGTAATGGTCGATCCAATCAATGGAGTGGTGATTTCCTGTAGCGCACTCTGGATGGCTTCGAGACGATTCTGCCCGGCATCGCGATGCAGCACGATGTTTTCGACCACGACAATGGCATCGTCAATCACCAGACCCACGGCCGCAGCGAGCCCGCCCAAGGTCATCAGATTGAAACTCTGTCCCATCAGTTTCAGGGCAATGAACGTGATCGAAACCGTGACCGGAATTACCAGCCCCGCCACGATCGAGGTTCCCCAGTCCCGAAGAAAAACGACGAGGATGATCGATGCGAGAACGAGACCGATCAAGATGGCATCTCGAACACTCGCGATGGATTGATGGACGATCAGAGACTGGTCATAAAAAGGCTGGATCTGGATGCCGCGCGGAAGCGTCTGTTGAATCCGGGCGATCTCCGCGTGTACTTCGTTGGCAACTTGCACCGTGTTGCTGTCCGGCTGCCGATTGATGTTGATGAGAAGCGATGGTTTGCCATTTGCCGTCACGATTGTGTAGACCGGCTTTACGGCGGGGGTAACGGTTGCTACATCTCCGACGTGTATGGGAACACCCGCCGGCGTTGCCTTGAGCACTACGCCCGCAATTTGCTCGGGAGTGCGAACTTGGGCGTTAATCAGCCCCAACACGAGCTGATGATTTTCCTCCAGCAGCCCGGGAGAATCGATGAGGTTCGTGCGTCGCACCGCCTCCAGAATGTCGGGAACCGTAACGCCCGCCACGAGCAGCTTGGCAGGATCGGGGATAATATGAAATTCAGGCTCTTGTCCGCCCTGCACCAGGACTGTCGAGACGCCGTCCAGCCGATTTAAGCGCGGCTTGATTTCATAGGTCGCCATCTCCCACAACCTGGTTTGCTCTATGGTGTCGGAGGACAGGCTGTAGCCCATGATGGGGAAACTGGCGAACGTCAGGCGATGGGCTTCGACTTTCGCGCTAGATGGAAGTTCGGTTTGCGCGCGAGATAGCGCGGCATTGACGTACTGCAACGTCTGGAACATGTCAACGTTCCAGTCGAAAAAAAGGTCGATTTCAGCAGAACCGCGGCTGGTGATGGATTTGACATTCAGCAGTCCCGGCACGCTGTTCACTGCCTCTTCGAGCGGACGGGTAATGGTCACCATCATCTGATCGATCGGCATCACGCCGTTATCTACTGCGATCAGAATTCGCGGAAAGTTAGTGGCCGGGAAAACCGCGACGGGGACCGTGAAAGCAAGATATCCGCCAATCAATGCAAGGGTGACGGTCAGGAAAATGACCGATCGCGAATGATGCGCGAACCAGTATGGAGACTTCCTGTCGTTGGAGGTCACTTACTGTTTTTCTCCTTGCTGGAATCCTTGGAGGAAGACGAGGAAGGCTCTTCCCTTGCTGAGGGTTTGTCACTTCCCTTCTCTGTCTCGGTCTCTTTTTCTTTTGCTGCTTCGACGGAAACTTTGGTGTTGTCCGGCAGACCATAGGCGCCGGAGGCGACTACACTTTGCCCCTCTTTCAACCCGTCGAGAATCTGCACGTTCTCATCCTGCCTTATTCCGACCTTCACTGCCAACTGGCGAGCGTGTTGATCGGAACCAATCACCATCACGGTCGCACTACCGTCCGCGGAAGTTAAGACGGCCGAGGCGGGAACGACCAGAGCGTCCGGGACGGTCTCCGACACCATGGACAATCGCACGCTCGTGCCGGGCTTCAGACTTTGATTCGGATTTTTCGCCTGTACCCAGACTTCGACCGTGGTGCTATTGGGATCAAGCGCCGGACTTACCAGCGTCACCTTGCCCTCCGTCCGCTTGTCCAGCCCCGAAACATCGATGGTGGCCGGATCTCCAACCTTGAGCAAGAACGCATCTTTTTGCGGGATATGCGCGCGCGCGGTTATGCGTGAAAGATCCATGACCGTAATCAGTGGGACTCCCGCACTGGGCATTTCTCCCGGGTAAAGGGGCCGATCCGTAACCACGCCGTCGATCGGGCTGCGAATTTCTGAGTAGCCGAATTGAGCCTGTGCTCCGAGGTATTTGCCTCGGGCCGAAGACAACTGGCCCTCGAATCCCTTGGTTTCCTGCTGCTTGACCACGGCATTGAGGGAATCAAGATGTCTTTTCGCCAGCTCATATTGAGCTCGTGCTTGCGTAAGGCTGACTCCAGCTTGATCCAGGTCCTTCCGAGGCATGGCCCCTTGCTTGAACAGTTCTTGCCGGCTGTCATAGACCTTTTGCTGAGCGTCGAAGATCTCCTTGGCGGATTGCGCGTCAGATGTAGCCTTCTGTATTTCTTCCGGCAGGCCGGCAGCTGTACTCGTAACATATGTGGCTTCAGCTTGTTCAAATGCGCCCTTGTTTTCTTCCTTGGCAGCGGCCAGATCGGAGTTCTCCAGAACAGCCAGCAATTGGCCTTTGCGCACCTTGCTTCCCCGGTTAGCGTAAAACTGTTTTACCGGAGCGCTGATCTTTGGCACCAGCGCCGCTTGTTGCAGAGGAAACAATACAGCATCCGCCGTGACGACGCGTTGAACGGTTGCCTTTTGGGCGTTCGCGGCGGTAACAGGAACGGCAGCTTCTTCGGTTTTCTCCTTGGAACAGCCGACGGATAAGATCGCAATCGCGCTCGCCAGCAAAATCGAAATCGCCAGCCGGGAAACACGTTGGCAATCCCGCACACCTTCACGAATTGTCTTTGAGAATAAGAGTTTTTGAGTATTCATCGGTTTCAGAACTTTCCAGTCAGGGTCTGAATATTTGCGAGCGCCACCCGAAATCGCACCTGCCCATCGTCGTAGGCGTTGCTCGCGGCAGTGAGAGTATTCTGCGCGTCCACCACTTCCAATACGGTAGCTTCGCCGGACTGATAGCGGAGGCTGGTCAATCGCAGGCTCTCCGATGCCAGTTGGACAGATTGGCTTAGCAGTTCCAGTTCCGCGCGCGCGGCTTGCGCTTCGTTGTAAAAGGAGCGCAGGTTTGCCAGCAGCGTGCGCTGGGCCGCACTCAACTCGACGACAGCTTGATTCTTTTGAAGGTTCGCCTGCTTCACTTTGCTGAAGTTGGCTCCCCAACTCCAAATCGGAAGCTGTAGAGTTGCCGCCGCCGAGCTGCCGAGGTTGCGGAAACCGGCGGGATTTTCGGTGGCAAACTGGTTTGCGTCGATCCCGTACCAATAGTCCACGGTGATGGCCGGCAGAACTCCTCCCCACGCGCTTGCAACTTGCCGGCTGGCTTGCAGGAGCGCAGCTTGCGCGGCACGGAGATCGGGATTATTCCGCGTGCCCGCTGCGCTAACTTCATCAAAATTCGGCAGCGGCTGCGCGGCGCCAAGATCATCCACCACCGCGAAGTTCTCGTTAAAATCCTTGAACAGCAAGATGGCAAGGTCGAGACGGCTCTTGTTCATCCCTAACTCAGCTTCCCGCAAATCGCGTTGTTGCTGCCGGTACTGGAGTTGGGCCTTAATGACGTCCGAGTGGGCTACCTCGCCGCCGTTTTCCAGCTTCTCGCTGATTCCCAGAAATCGTTGTGCTTCCTCATTAGCGCGTTGCGCTGTAGCGTACTTATGCCCGGCGGCAACGTGCGCGTAATAGGCCTGCGCCACTGTGACCGCCAAACCGCGCAAAGCAATTTCGGATTTGGCCCTAGCCACCGCCTGCGCCGCTGATGCTCGACGGTAGTCAGCGAATGTCTGGAGGGAGAGCGCCTGATGCACATTCCCTTGCGCGCTGTATTCGTGAACTCCGTTATTGGCAATAAAGATCGGGTTGTTCGTTCCGTGCGGGCTCGGCTCGGTGTACAGGAACTGCATGTTGTAATTGACATTCGGAAGCAGCGCGGCCCGGCTTTGTACAAGATCCTGATGGGCGAGGCCAAGCGCCGTGAATGCGGCTTGCAGTTGAGGATTGTTCGCCGTGGCGCGCCGCAGCGCGTCAGAAAAAGTGATGGCCGGCGTCGAAGCAGCGGCGGAGTTTAGGGGAGGGCTTTGCTCCGCCGCTGTGACCTGCACACTTGGAGCAGGTTCATTCGCTTGGGCCGCACTGCGCCCAGCCATCAGGACGAGAAGCGACTGGACCAGGAGCGTCCCGACAATCGCGGCTCGTCGCATTCGGGGGTAGCCCGTTTCCGGATTTCGCATACTCTTCTGCATTTGGCGTCTTGCACTACCATTGCGGCAGGATTTGGCGGATTCCGAGACCCGATAGGGGTTCAGTTGAAGCAATCACGCACATAGATAGAGTTACTCGCGTCAGATTAAAGCGTTCTGAAAGAAGGATAAAATTGTGTTCAGAGTCAGTGGGTTCGAAGCGCTGGCTTGGCCAGGTTATCTTCGGGAACATCGAGAAGCGGCAACTCCACTGTGAAGCGACTGCCGTGGCCTTCTTCGCTGGAAACCTTGATTTCAGCGCCATGGGCTGTGCAGATGGCCTTCACAATGGCAAGGCCCAATCCTGCCCCGCCGGAGTTTCGTGAGCGGGCTTTATCCGCCCGGTAGAAGCGCTCGAAGACATGGCCGAGGGCATGGGCCGATATCCCAACGCCATTGTCAGAGACCTCGAGGAGAGCAGTACCGCGGTCTGCGCGAACATTCACTTCGACTTCGCCGCCCTCTTGCGTGTACTTGATGGCATTGGCGACGAGGTTCACGATGACCTGCTGCAGGCGCGATCGATCTCCCTCTACGTAGATATTGGCCGCCACATTACTGCGGAACAGGATCAACTTCTCCTCCGCCAACAGTCTCATCTGCTCGGCAGTGGACGCCGCCAGCTGGCCGAGGTCCAGCCGCGTCTTGTCCATTTTCACCTCACCCGCATCCAGGCGTGAGATGGCCAACAGGTTCTCGACTATGTGAGACATCCGATGGGTTTCTTCCAGGGCGCTGCCAATCTGATCCGTAAGCGACGGGTTGAGCCGGTGGCTTTGAGCGATGCCCTCAAGCTCCAACTGGAGAATCGTCAAAGGCGTCCGCAATTCGTGAGAAGCGTCCGCGGAAAAGCGGTTGATGTGCTGGAAAGCCTGATCCAGCCGCTCGATCATGCGGTTCAAGGAAACAGAAAGCCTTTCGAGTTCATCGCCGGTTCGGATGACGGGCAGGCGTTCGCTAAGGTTTGTGGAGGTAATTCCTTCCGCCCGTTTCGTGATCTCGTCTACGGGCTGCAGCGATCGCCTCATCAGCCAGTAACCGCTCACCACGGCAAGAGAAATGATGAAGGGCATGTAGATGGCAAACGTTACCAGCAATCCGTGAAGCACAACTTCGATCTGCTGATACGGAACTCCGCTTTCGACGACGAATTTACTTCCATCCGGTGTCGTGAATTGCTGAGTATCGATCAGTAACTGCTGCCCTCCAGCCAAACGTACTTTTCGCGGACGATTCTTTTCGTCCCCATTGGGTAACGGGACTTGAGACGGGTCGAATGCGCCATCCTTCGGCGCACCGGAAAGGTATCGGACCCCGGCCCCTTCCTCGACAACGCGAATAAAGTGGCCGTTTACCTCAGGCGCATAAGCCTCATTGATTTCAGACTGAAGCCAATCTGTGCGCTTGAAAGGATGTTGCGATAGCAACTGCGTTCCGATTGTCCGGCAATCTGAGCCGAGCGTTCTCTGAAGATTCCAGTAGAGGTATCGCTCCAGCCCGAGGTAGACCGAGGCGCCGAAAACCAGCAACGCACCCGCAAGGAGCCCCGCATACCAGGCTGTGATGCGGAAGCGTAGCGATCGAGTATTCACGAGTGCGCTCCGTTGCTGATGCTGTAGCCGACGCCGCGAACAGTACGAATCAACTTCTGCTCATACGGGTCATCCACCTTGCTTCGGAGGTGCCGCACATAAACGTCCACGATGTTGGTGATGCCGTCGAAACTCTGGTCCCACACATGTTCGATGATCATGGTTCGCGATAAAACCCTGCCGGCGTTCGACATCAGGTATTCGAGCAAAGAGTATTCTTTCGAGGTCAGATCGATCCGTTTGCCGGCACGCCTCACCTGCTGCGAGAGACGGTCGAGTTCCAAATCGCCCACGCGAACCACGCTGCTGCGGCTGACGGGTCCACGCCGGAGCAGCGCCTTGACACGCACCAGAAGTTCGGCAAAGGCGAAGGGCTTGGTGAGATAGTCATCCGCGCCCGCCTCAAAATTACCCACCTTGTCGGCGACCGCGTCGCGGGCCGTTAGAATCAATACGGGAACATTGACGTTCTGACTCCGAAGACGGCGAAGCACCTGAGTGCCGTCCATTTTCGGGAGCATCAAGTCGAGAATCACGAGGTCATAGTGATACGTAGTTGCGAGTTCGAGTCCGGACTGACCGTCCGCGATCACGTCCACCGCGAATCGCTCCGCCATCAACCCGCGCGCGACAAAACTCGAGACCTTGGTTTCGTCTTCGACCAGCAGGATGCGCATCAAGTCTCCCGACGCATAGTATATTGCCATTTCAAGATGAAGCCTAAACAAAGCGAGGATGAAAAGTTATTCAGAATCAACCGAGATTCTTATCATTTTGTCCGTGGAGCGCCGGGCGTCCCCGCCCGGCTCAGTGGACTGGACGGGCGAGACGCCCGTCTCTCCACCAAGTAACTCATAACGCGGCCGGGTACCAGTCTGAACAAAGTTTCATTTGGCCTTCATTGGACCTTAATGTTGCGGGATGACCATCGGTGACCACAATGCTCAAGAGAAATTTTGCCGCTCTGTTGCTCTTTGCCTGCACCCTTGCCACCGCTCAAACGCCGTCGCCGGACCACTGGGTCGCAATTCGTGCCGGCCGGCTTTTTGACACAAAGTCCGCAAAGCTGGTGAGTAATCAGGTTGTGCTGATTCACGGGGACCGCATCACCGAGGTTGGCCCAGCCGAGCGCGTGAAAGTGCCCGCGGGCGCCGAGGTGGTGGACTTAAGCCAAGCCACCGTGCTTCCCGGCCTGATTGATGCGCACACTCACGTTTTTGGAAACGGACCAGACCTGGAGGAGCAATTCCTGCGCGACTCCTACCAATACCGCACCCTGACCGCGTTCGCGAACGCGCAAAAAGACTTGATGGTGGGCTTCACAACGCTTCGCGATCTGAAGACGCTGGGGGCAAGTTACAGCGATGTGGATCTGCGCAACGCCATCGACCGCGGCGTCGTGCCGGGTCCCCGCATGCAGGTCTCGACCCGTGGCCTTCAAGCAACCGGTGGCTTCATCATGAACGGTTACTCGGAGGAGTTGGCTCTTCCGGTCGCGCTCCAGGTCGTGGACTCTCCCTGGGCCGCTCGTCAAGCGGTGCGCGAGCAGATCGCGCATGGCGCAGATTGGATCAAGTTGTATGCGGCGTACCAGTTTCATTTCACCGAAGACGGGAAAATGGTTGTCCCACCCACGTTCACCGCGGAAGAAGTAAATGCAATCGTGGATGAAGCTCACCGGAGAGGGCACAAAGTTTCTTGTCACGCGTTTGGTGGCGAGGGTCTCCATAACTGCATAAACGCCGGCGTGGAATCGATCGAACATGGCGTGGACCTTGATGACGGCGAGATTAAGATGATGATCCAGAAAGGCATTTATCTGGTGCCGACGCTATATCACTATCAGCTCGATCGCGAGGAGGACGAGAAGAAACGCCATGGCCACAGTGTTGCCGAGGTCTCGGAACGCAGTTTTCCGAAGGCCGTCGCGGCAGGCGTGAAGATTGCATTCGGTTCGGGAGCCGGCCCCTTCCCCCACGGAAGCCAAACGAAAGAATTCGAGTACATGGTGAAGTTCGGAATGACTCCGGTCCAGGCCATCCTTGCCGCAACCACCGGAGCTGCGCAGCTCATGGGATGGCAGGATCGCATCGGCTCCCTGGAAGCGGGTAAGTTTGCAGATGTCGTCGCAGTGTCAGGAGACCCAACCACCGACATCACAGAACTTGAGCGGGTGAAGTTCGTGATGAAGGGCGGACAGGTATATAAGAACGAGCTAAAGTAAAAGCTAAAGTAGGGCGACTCGAGGGAACGTGAAGAATTACAAGATCGCAGCGATTGAAGGAGACGGCATCGGGCGCGAAGTGGTCCCCGAAGGGATTCGCGTGCTCGAGGCGGCAGCACGCCGTTTTGATCTTTCTTTGTCATGGCAACATTTCAACTGGAGTTGCGAGACCTATCTCAAGACAGGGCGGATGATGCCTGAGGACGGGTTGGAACAGTTGCGCCCGTTCGATGCAATCTTTCTTGGAGCGGTGGGCTACCCGGGCGTCCCCGATCATATTTCACTGTGGGGCTTGCTGATTCCCATCCGCCGAGCGTTTAAACAGTACGTGAATCTGCGCCCCATACGGCTATTGGAAGGAATTAAGACCCCGCTTAGTAATCGCAAAGCGGGAGAGATCGATTTCTGTATCATCCGTGAGAACAACGAAGGCGAATATTCCGCAGTCGGCGGCCGTCTCCACCAAAACACGGATCTCGAAATGGCGATTCAGGAGACCGTCTTCACCCGGCAAGGTTGCGATCGAATCATGACCTACGCCTTCGAATTAGCTCGGACCCGCAAGAATCATGTCACTTCAGCGACAAAATCGAATGGCATTGTCTACACCATGCCTTTCTGGGATGAAAGGTTCTCGGCGATTTCAAAGAAATATCCGCAAGTCAAAACGGACCAATACCACATCGATATTTTGACCGCGCACTTCGTGAGTCATCCCGACTGGTTTGATGTTGTGGTGGGATCAAATCTTTTCGGAGACATTCTGTCCGATCTCGGCGCAGCCGTCGTCGGATCGATGGGACTAGCTCCGTCCGCCAATCTAAACCCTGAGCGGGAGTTCCCTTCTATGTTCGAGCCGGTCCACGGATCGGCTCCCGATATTGCCGGAAAAAAGATTGCCAACCCGGTGGCGCAAATCTGGTCGGGTGCCATGATGTTGGATCATTTGGGCGAGAAGGAAGCCGCTCGCGCGGTCGAGGACGCTATCTTCAAGGTGCTAGCCCGGCGCGATCCTCTCACTCCGGACATTGGCGGGCGTGCCGGCACCGAGGACATGGGAAAGGCCATTGCCGCAGAAGTTTCGCTGGTGCCTGTACAAGTCTGATCTGTCTGGAAAGAAAGCGGACGCTCTTCCCTCTGATCACTAATCTGATCCCTGATCTGATCCCTGATCAAAAGAGCGTCCGCTTTGATGTATTCAGTCCAACGAAGTTGCCACACTCCAACCAGACTTTAGGGAAGCACGTTGTAAACGCGTATTTCGGCTGTCTGTTTCTCGTGGTGTGGAACCCCCAGGTAGAAGTGATTCAACTCAGGAACCAGAATTGCCGTCTTGGCTCGAAACGAAGTCGGAATGTGACCGATTTGGACATAGTGATCGGGGTCGCTTTGCTGAAACACGTCGATAAATAGCGTTCCTGCAAAGAAGAGGCGCTTACGCTGGGGATCGTAAGCCATATCATCGACCATTGCTGCCGCCGGCATGCTGCTTACAACCTTGCCCGAATCGGAATCCAGCACAATCAGTTTTCCGGGATCGCGCGTGCCGATAAACAGCCGGTGGGCGTCCTCATCGAATGCTATGGCGGTCGGCTTCTTGCTCTGTGTCGCAATCGACCAGGTCGCACTTAAGGTGAGCTTGGTGCGGTCAAACACTTCGACTGAGTTGTTGCCTCTAATGACGACGAAAATGCGAGGCCCCGATTTTTCTATGGCCATGCCTTCCACATCGTTGGAGTCGATCTTGATTTCACCCACAGTCTTCGCCGTGGAGGTGTCAACGACGGTGATGTAGGCGTTGGGGAGTTTGGCATCCTTGCCACCATTCACGACATACAGGTACTTACTCGAAGGATCATAGGCGCTCGCGTCCGCACCCTCCTTCAACTTGATACTTCCGACGGGCTTGTAGGAATCCGTCTCGTAAATCTTGATTTCACCCAAGTCGCCATCGACCACGAAGAGCTTCTTCAGATCCGCCCGGTAAAGCAACGAGTGCGGCGCCTTGAGATCGCTAATGGTATGGATCAGCTTATTGGTCTTGAGATCAAGAACCAGCACTTTCGAGTTCTCTTCCGCGGTGGCGAACAGCCGGTTTCCCGCAACATCCGCGGTGAAGTGGTCGAAATCGCCATCTTTGAGTTCAGGCAATGGAATCGTTTGCAAAGGCTCCAGAACCGGTTTCTGTTGAGCCCATGCTCCGGCTACGAGCGCTAGGAATACAACTGACAAAATCATTACTCGCGATTTATTCACCTTTACCTCCAGTATTGAGAAACAAGACCGTTGTCACAAACAAACTCATGGAATGCGCTACTCACATTAATCAGGATGAACATGAAATGCGCATTAAGCGAACATTAAAAATAATTCGCGCTCTTGATCGCGCGGACATGCTAAGCAGTGTCCGAAACCCCGCGCCGACGTCCGGCGCCAACCGCGAGCATCAGCATACCCGACATAATAAGACTACCCACCAGGTACCAGAGCCCGGCGCTGAAGTTATGAGTGCGGCCAACCAAATAACCCATCACCAGAGGTCCAACAAAGCCGCCAAGGTTTCCGACTGAATTGATCAGCCCGATCGAGGCTGCCGCGGCCGACTCACTTAGAAAAAGCGTAGGCACAGCCCAAAAGCAAGGTTGAAAGCCATAAAACGAAGCCCCCACGAGCACGAACAGGGCTATCGATACCATAGGCCTCGAGCTATTTAACACTGCGAGCGAGAGGGCGAGCGCGCACAGAAACACAGGGATGGCTGCATGCCACCGGCGCTCTCCAGTTCGATCGGAATGCCAGCCATTCAATTGCTGGGTGACGAAAGCAGCGACGTACGGCAAAGCAGCCAGCAGGGTCACCTTTAGATCGCTTTGTCCAGAGAGGCGTTTCAGAATGGTGGGGAGCCAAAAAGCAATGCCGTAGCTTCCGGTCATGGCGCAGAAATAGCAGAGCGTCAGCAGGATTACATCCCGGTTGCGCAGAGCTCCCCAAATGCTCAAGGACTGATGACGATTTTTCTTCGCTTGCTTTTCGCGCTGTAATTGTTCAATGATCCAGGACCGCTCGTCCGCGGGCAGCCAACGAGCCTGCGCCGGCCAGTCCGTCAGATAGAAGATCGTGATCACACCGAACACGATCGCTGGGATGCCTTCCAGAATGAACAACCATCTCCAGCCCCTCAGCCCAAGCCACGAGATCCCAAGCAGCAAGCCTGCGATCGGCGAGCCAATCACGTAGGAAAGAGGATTGGCGGCATAAAAGAAAGCGACTGCCTTACCGCGGTCCTCGTATCGGAACCAATGTGTCAGGTAGACAATGACGCCGGGTAAGAATCCCGCTTCAGCGGCGCCGACGAAAAAACGTACCGTATAAAATTGTCGGGACGTGTGAATGAAGGCCATCAATACCGTGACCATTCCCCAGGAGATCATGATGCGCGCAATCCATCGCCGCGCGCTCCATCGCTCCACAATCAATGCGCCGGGGATTTCCAGCAGGAGGTACCCGAGAAAGAAAATGCCTGCTCCCATGCCCACCACGCGATCGCTGAACCCGAGATCGCGGGGCATTTGGAGAGCGGCAGCGCTAATATTCATTCGGTCCAGAAAAGCGATGACGTACAGCACAAACAGATAAGGTAGAAGACGCCGCGCGATGCGATGTCTGGCGCGCCGGCCGACCTCGGAGTCCGGGGCGGAAGAACCGACATGTTCTGCTTCGGGGGAAACTGCAGTGTGTTCGGCCATAATCCGTATCTTTAGTTACTCCGTCTCACGTCCCACAGTCTTAATGCAGAACCAAAGTCTTTATTCGCTTAGGCACTTCCCCCACTGGGATGCGAGCGACTTCTTTGAGAGTCTGGGTATCAAATACCGATACCAATCGAGCCGCGGAGTCCGAAACATAGACCAGTTTGCTGTCAGGCGTGAAGGCAATCCACTCCGGCACCGCCCCGGTGGGCGCATGCCCCAGCGGATGAACTTCGGGAAGCGCCGCATGTCCGATCAACTTGAGATCAGGGAGCGAGTATTTAAAAACAGCATTGGAGAGCGTACTGTTGACCCACAACGATTTTCCGTCTGGAGTGACCCCGATTCCGTGAGACGGAACTCCTCCCCGCGCTTCCGCAATTCCGAAACCGCCGGGCTGGTCCGGCAGCTTGATCCTGGCCACCTCCGCCCGTTTCGCGAAGTCGACGACAGCGAATCCGTGAAAAGTTGAAAGCTGAACGAAAATTCGGCGAGTCGAGCCGTCGGGATTTATCTCGAAGGCCATGGGGCGTACCGGGCGGTCGAATTTGACTTCCCATGCCATTTGCTGACTACGGATGTCAATCACCGTGGCAGCTTTATTTTCGATCGAACCACTGACCGCATATTTGCCATCGGGGGTGACGTACACGTTGTGCACGGCGCCATCCACTGGGATGCTCTTTACTTTCTGGAGCGAGGTCGTGTCGATTACATCGAGGGCGCCGGGCTGCCTCCGAATGCCCACCAGTACCTGACTTCCATCTTTGGTGATGGCGAGGTTGTTCGGCCGATCGCTGAGCGGTATCTTGCTTAGAATCTCCCCACTCTTTCGATCCACAACATCGAGCACGCTCTCCGCTTCATTGCTGACGTAAATGCGCGCTCCGTCAGGAGAGAAAACGATGCCATGCGGCAACTCGATACCATGGATGACTTGCACGACCTTATTCGTCGTGGGATCGATAACATCGATCGTGTCGCTGGCGCTATTCGTTACATAGATGCGTGTGATAGCTTGCGGCGCAGGCTCAGAAATTCCCGTGCCAACTCCGCGCACCCATTCCGCGATCACAAGCCAGTCGGGGTCGTTCTGAGACGCGAACTGCCTGCCCCCCGAGTGAAAGGGATCTCCTCCGGCCTCGGGCGAAAGGGGATGGAGCAAAAGCTTGCTGGAAGCGGGATCGCCGGGAACGACCACCTCTAGAGCGCTCTGAAAGTTTCGCTGTGATTGCTCGTCGCTCCAGTCCGTGCTCCCAGGCGACAGCGGCTCGAGACGGAAGATCCTGTTCGGCAGAACGTGGCAACCATAGCAGCGGGCGTGCTCGGCGCGGTTCTTCAAGAAGATTGGCTGGACCTTGGTCTTGAAGATTTCGAAACTAAGTGCCGGGGTCTGCGTGGAACTCGCAGCCGCTGGTTCAGCCGGAAGCGCCATACGTCTCGCTCCAGAATACGAGTTGTTCACAGTGGCCGCGCAGAACATCAGCAGCAGCGTCACTCTCTTGGTCCCAATCATCCTGACGCATCCTCAGCTGCGCGAATCGCTGCGCGGCATCTATTTCACTGTTTGCGATGTTCAAGTTTGGAATCGCCCTGAAGCAAGGGTCGAAGCTCTCGGACGTCCTTCACGGTATCGAGTGCAAGCACGCGCTCGATCAAACTCGAGCATCCGGGCGCGCCAAGAACGGGCGTCATCAACTCGCGCGCCTTCGCGACCACCTCATCGCGAGTCATCGGGTTTTCCGGAGTTCCGCGCACGTGCTCGACGCGCTCTGTGAGGCGCGTGCCGTCGGTTAGAGTTACTTCGACGATGGCCACCCGCACTGGTATCAACTTTTCAAGTTCCTCATCGGGGACGAGCTGCACCTTGGCACGCTCCCGAAGTATTGCCGGGTCCTGCATGCGCGCCTTATCATGTGCCGCGCGGAACGAGACTGTCTTGTCGATCAGCATCACCGCGACCAGGTGCTGAAGACAAATATCCGGCATATCGCGATTGCTCACGGTGTAGGCTGCGCTCGTGGCCGCGCGTACCACCACCTGCTTCACCTGATCCGCCTCGAAGGGTTGCCGCTTACGCAGATTCTCCAGAGCGTCCAGCGGCGCCTGGATTGGCCCTCCTGTGGTCCACTTCTTGAGAGTCGTCTGCACTACTCCGTAACGTTCGCCGAGTTTCTCGATCATCCCCGCAGGGTCGGCCTTGGGATTGAGGGACTCCACGAAATTGTTAGGGCCGGAAAGAATATCGTTGACGCCCGTCCAGCCGGAGTGAACCACCAGGGCAGCGTTGACCCCGTTGCGCGCCCCCATGGCGCCGAATACGAAAGCCTTCTCGATATGTTCTGTGTCGCGCCGCCACGCGCCAATGCCGGCGCCCGCCTGCTGCGCGGCATAATCCAGCAGCCAGCGCATCTGCTGGGCATTAAGACCGGCCGCACACCCGGCAGCCGCCGTCGCGCCCATGGTTCCAACCAGGTTGTGCGTTTCTTTCATCCCCGGACCGACCGTCTTCATGGCCCGCATCGCGATGTCATAGCCGAGCGCCACCGCCCGCAGGCAATGCGTCCCACTGATGCCGAACCGCTCTCCCGAAGCCAGCGCCGCGGGAACCACCGCGCAGCCTGGGTGCCCTCCTCCGGTGGTGAAATCGTCGTCGGTCTCATCGGAGTGGGCCAGCATTCCGTTCGCAAATGCCGCCTCAATCGGTCCGCAGACGACCCGAGAAGCGACCACGGTGGCAATCTTCGCACCGCCATAGTCTTGTGCGAACTGGATCGCCATGCGTCCGGGCGGCAGTTCTGATCCCGAAACCATGGCGGCGATCGTGTCGAGGATGTGATGCGCGGTTTCCTGCACCACATTGTCCGGGAGCGCGCGATTCCGGGCCTCAGCCATGTAGGTACTGAGTTTCTCCATCACCGGACTGATGACCGGGCTGACGTCTTGAGCAGCGGCCCACGCGATCCGGGGAAGTGCCATGCCGGCGGAAATCAAGGCTGCTCGTTGCATCCAGTTGCGGCGGGTCAACCCCGGTGCCCAGTTTTCCCGCCGCATGTATGAGTGTTGATCTTCGCTATCCACTGATCACCCTTTCGCGACGCTGACTAGAAGACTACTTTGACTGCGAACTGGATCTCGCGCGAGGTGGTGGTGGTTCTGTTGAGCAGTCCCGCCGCGCCCGAGAGGTTCCCGGTACCATCGAAAATGTCGGTGTTGGTGGGGGTGGACGGCGGAGCAAAGTTAGCGTGGTTGAGAATGTTGAAGATCTCCGCGCGGAACTGCACGTTGAACTTCTCGGAAATTCTCTTGATGTAACTGTTCTTGAATACGGAAAAGTCCAGCGATGTCAGACCCGGCCCAATAATGACGTTACGTCCGGTGTTGCCGCGCAAATTAAAGCACGGCAGAGCCGGGAGCCAAGGCAAGTTGTCCGCTGCCGGGTTTTGGGGGTTGTTAATACGAATCGGGTTTCCGTTTGCATCCAGCCCCAAACTTGGCGGCTGCGGGTTACAGTTCGCATTCCAGAACGCCAGGTCCGGTGCGGTGGGGACCTGGAAGCACCCGGTTTTGATGTAGCTGATGTGGCCAGGGTTTGTGAGCGTGTTGCACCCGGGACCGCCCAGCCGGTTCACATAGGCCCAGTCGTCACCGCTGCTGGTATTTGCCGGGTCTGAGCCTGTTCCCCAAGTCGGGGTCGAAGGAATTCCGTCACTGGCAGTGAAGATCAGTCCCAGCTCCCATCCACCCAAAGCCCATTGCGCTGGTCCCGCCCACTTGGGAGTCGGCAGTTCCCATGTGCCGTTCACCACAAGCGTGCGTCCAACGTTGAAATCCGAGAGGGCGCGGTTCAATCTCAAGTCAAACCAATCAAGACTGGAGATAGAATTACCGAACGTGTCTCCGGCAACCGAAGCTGAGCTGGTATCAATACTTTTACTCCAGGTGTAAGTACCCTGAACTTGAAAGCCATGGCTCATGCGCTTGGCCAGTTGCAATTCGAGTGCATTGTAGGATGAACCTCCTTTATAAAACATTCCGCGGATGGACCCGAAGTACGGGTTGATCGGGTCTAGCGCAGCTCCGGTGGCTGGATCGAACGGCCAGACGTAACCGGCCGAGGTCTTAGTTGGAATCGTGAGATTGGCGTCATCGACCCGGAATGGCTGATGCACGCCGCGCGAGCCCACGTAAGCAGCCATCGCCGCGAGGCTCGGGGTGAGCTGCTGCTGCACATTGAGATTCCACTGCATCACGTAATTGCGTTTTGGGTTCGGATCGGTATACGTTGTGCGCAATCGATTCGCCGAAAACGTTACATCCTGGCCGCCAAAGTTGGGAAAAGGATTCGGACATGGATTGAGGGGCGCGGCGCATAGGTCCGTGGGAGTTTTAACCACCGTATACTTAAAGAACGGAACTGCCTGGGTGGCCAAGAGGATGAACTGGTAAGGCAGGGGCTGCACGTCGAACATGCCGATTCCGCCGCGCACTGCTGTTTTCCCGTTCTTCAAGGGGTCCCATGCAAAACCGAGGCGCGGTTCAAAATCCTTCAATGTGGGATTGCCGAAAAAGGGATTGCCCAGATGAGCCATAGGAGGCGTATCGGTGATGTTCCTCAAATTTGCGAGCTTGCCATTTGTCTCCGAAATCACGGTTGTCATCTCGTAGCGCAATCCGAGATTTAGCGTCAGGTTCGATCGCGCGTGCCAGTCGTCCTGCAGGTAGGCACCGAAAAGAGTCTGCCGCAGATTGCGTGGCGAAAGCGTGCTGGCAATTCCGCCTTGGAATTTCGAAGGGTTATTGGTGAGAAATGACTTTAGATCCCCGAAGTTCCAGATTCCGTTCGGATCAGTGTCGGCCACCACATTAAGCAGCATCCGTTCGGCGGCGACTCCGAAGCGGATGGAATGCGTGCCTTTAGTGAAGAAGGCGTCATCATAGAGCTGGACTGAATTCCAATGGTAGAAATAGGTCGGGCTGCCGCCCACCCCACCCGTAAAGTCCGTGACTCCGCCGCTGAACAGAACCTGGGTCGCAGCCCTGCCGGCAAACGAACTGCCCCCGACCCCAAGATCGATCCTGTTGGCGTCCGGATTGATCGCTTTCTGGCTCTGATTGTTGGCTACCGCTTCGTGGTTCCCACCAATTCGGAAGGAATTCGCGAAGCGCGGCGTGAAGATGTGGGTTTCCTCCACCGAAGCGAACTGCCTCGAGGTCAGCGTGTCAAACTCAACGTTATTCAGTCCGTCGGGCGACGAATAGGGTGTCTTGTCGTACATATACGAACCGAACAGGCTGTCCTTGTCAGAAAACCGATGGTCGACACGACTGGTAAGAAAGTTCTCGCTGACGATCTGCTGTCCGGCGAAAGTGAATGTCCCGAGATCTCCGTTTCCGGAGACATCTTGGGGCTTGGGCAGAGGATAAAAGGTGAAATACGCCTTCGCTAGGAGGTTTACGCCATTCGAATCTGTACCGGGGCCCGGTTGGAGCTGAGTGGTCGTACAAGGTGGGATGTTTGGGTCGCCGCTGGGGTTCGAGCACAACAGCCCGTTGCGCGCATTCTGCGACGGCACGGTCACCTGTGTCGAAATGCCCTTCGACTGCCGTATCCCTTCGTAGTCGGCAAAAAAGAATGTTCGATTCTTGAATATAGGGCCGCCAACCGCTCCGCCAAACTGGTTGCGCTTGAAAGGTGGAACACCACCTACATCGAAGTAGTTCCTCGTGTCCAATGCACTATTCCGGATGAACTCGTAAGCGCTGCCGTGAATCTGATTAGTCCCCGACCGCGTAATCGCATTCACCACGCCGCCAGACGTCTTGCCATACTCCGCCGAGTAGTTGCTGGTCAGGACGGAGAACTCCTGAATGGCGTCGACCCCCAAGCTGCCGCCCAAAACGCTGCCGGGTGCTCCGTTGGCGTAATCGTTGAGGCTAACGCCGTCCAAACGATAGTTATTCTGCTGCGGCCGGGCGCCGGAGATGGTCAACTGTTGTCCGAACCCGCGGTTTCCACGATCGGTGCCCGCGGCAAAGTCCGGTTGCGTCAGGATCCTGTTCACTCCGGGCTGCAGCGTTGCCAGGTCCGTCCAACTGCGGCCGTTCAGCGGCAGTTCGCGGACTGTGGTCGCATTGACCACGGCGCTGATATCCGAGGTGGCAAGCTCTACAAGGGGAGCTTCGGTCTGCACCTGAACCGTCTCTTTCGCCGTGCCGACCTGCATTGTCATGTTCAAGGACACGGTCGCGCCTACGGTCAGTTCGATGCCGGTCCTCACATCGGTCCTGAATCCCGGAGCAGTAAACGTCAGCTCGTAGCTCGCCGGCAAGAGGTTCGGTGCGATGTACAGCCCATCCTCGTTTGTGTTTACAGTGCGGTTGATGCCCGTCGCAACGTTAGTGATGGAGACGCTGGCATTCGGAATGACTCCGCCGCTGCTATCGACGACCGTTCCCGTAATTGTTCCGCCGGCGACTTGGGCTTGAACGTCAACGTGAACTGCGACGCCGTGGATGAGCAACAGCGCAAGAAAACTTGCAGCGAACGTTTTCAACTTTGACGAACGCAGCTTTGAGGAACACATCATGGGGCCCCCTTTTTGTTTGTGCGAACCGAGCTTAACTCAGCAGTCAAGAGTTGAAGCACATTAATTTCCATTCATGCATTAACTTCTATTCATGCATCAACTTCCATGTCAGGTGTATCCTGCGAATCGGGGAGATTTGCGGAGTCGGAATCGTTGTCACTTTGCCCGTCGCACTCTGGGCTGTCTTTCACATGCCGCAGTTACAACGGCGCCATGATCAGCTTGCTGACGGAGTTCACCAGGCTAGTAATATCCGTGATTCCCTTCGCTCTAATTGGTCGTGAGTTTGGGTAAGAAGCCCGCTTCGGTTTTCAGGAATGAGGCGCTTGGGGATGGCCAGCACACTGTGGCCAATGGCTTTGTGCCGTCTGACTCAATTGCGTTGATCGATTGACAACGATCGATTGACAGCGTTCAATGCCGCAACAGATTCGGCATACCACACCTGGCGGCGATCTTGCGGAGGATCTTCACCCCCGCCATTTTGGTCGCATCCACGGATCGTTCCGCCTGTTCTTCGGCGAGTTGGGAATCGGACACGGCAGTTATGGCGAGGATTCGACCGGCTTGATCTAACTTCACGTCCACGGTTAGTCCCGGCTTGGGAGGTATTTCAGACTTCCAGACGTCTTCGAGGCTAAACCAGTACTGCCGACCCTCGATCATCAGCAGACCGGGGCCCGTGCGGGGATCGCGCAAGACTTTGCCTCGCTTCATCATGCCTCTTTCCGGCAAATCGGGAAAACGAAAGCAGTTGTACGAGTGCGCTCTTGGTGCTAGGCTTTTCCGCATTGGAAGCCACGCTTTTGCCCTACCCTCCTCCCACTGGCTTCCTGTGCTCTCATCTCGCATTGCGCGAAGGGTAAGGAAAAACCGTCATGCCCCTACGAAATTCTCTGCGCGCACCCGGGTTCGGACAGAGGGTCGGGCAGAGAGAAAGAGAAGTAGATCAGACCGCGAAGGAAAGGCAAGCCCTGGACCAACTCTTCAGCCTGGCCTACGAGGAGTTGCGCCGGCTGGCTTCGAGCGTCAAGCGCGGAGATCCGAGCAACACGCTGAGTGCCACGGCTTTGGTCAATGAGGCGTGGCTGAAACTGGCGAAGCAACCCGGTATCGCAGCCACATCGCGTCTGCACTTCAAGCGCATCGCGGCCCGCGCTATGCGCCAATTGCTGGTCGAGGCAGCGCGACGCCGCAACGCGCATAAACGCGGCGGCGACGGGGAAGTCATCTTTGTTTCTTTTGACGATTCACTCGACGGCGCAGTGACTCCTCAGGAAAACCTGCTGGCGCTGGACACGGCCTTAACCGAACTTGCTCGCCTGGAACCCCGCCAGGCCCAGATCGTGGAGAGCCGGTTTTTCGGAGGGCTTGAAGTCAGCGAAATTTCAAGCCTGATAGGCGTGTCGGAGGCCACGATCTTGCGCGACTGGCGAGCGGCCAAGGCCTGGCTGGGGCAATCGCTTCGCCGGGCGGGATGACTCTGCATTTCGCAACAGTGGGTAGGGACTGATCTAAGGACTCGAACCGATGGATAGTGCGCGCTGGGACCGAATCCAGAAGTTATTTCATGATGCCGCGGACGTGCCCCAGGGCGAGCAGAGAGTGTTCCTGGAGGCGGCATGCGACGGCGACGAGGATCTCATCGTCCAGGTTCTGGCCATGCTCGACCAGGACGCGCGCGGCCACTCGCTGCTCGATCGCAATATCGCCGACATTGCGCAGGAAACGCTTGCCAATGCCATTCCGGCTTCCCTGATCCTGAAAGAATTCGGCCCGTACCAGATCTTGAAGTTGTTAGGCGAGGGCGGAATGGGAGTGGTTTATCTTGCTGAACGCAGAGACCTCGGCACTCAGGTCGCGGTCAAGATCTTGCGTGACGCCTGGCTTTCGCCGGCGCGCCGCGAACGCTTTGCCAGCGAACAACGGACCCTGGCGCAACTGAATCATCCATTGATTGCGCGGCTCTACGACGCAGACACATTGGACGACGGAACCCCGTGGTTCGTGATGGAGTACGTCGACGGCATTCCGCTCACGGACTATTGCAGAAAACATGAGTGCTCGGTGGAGCAGTGTCTTCAGCTGTTTCGGTCGGTGTGCGAGGCGGTGCAGCACGCGCACGGTCACGCAGTCATCCACCGTGACCTTAAGCCGTCCAACATCCTGGTCAAGGACGATGGCTCGGTCCGCCTGCTCGATTTCGGTATTTCCAAACAACTGGAGAGCCTGGACCTGCAAGTGGACCAGACCATGACTGGGCTGAGAATGATGACGCCGGCCTATGCGTCGCCGGAGCAGATTCGCGGCGATCGTGTCGGAATCAGTACCGACGTTTATTCCCTTGGCGTCATTCTCTACGAGCTGTTGACCGGCCAACTTCCCTTCGACTTGTCTGGTCTGACCCCGGCAGAAGCCGCCTCAATCATTGCGGAGCATGAACCGGGCAAGCCATCAGCAGCAGTCAATCGAACTGCCGACTCTAAGTCCAACTCCCACGCATTATCGGTGAGCAAGTCCGCCTGGGCTGATCTCGATGTGCTCTGTCTCAACGCCATGCACAAGGATCCACGCCGCCGCTACCAGTCAGTGGAAGCTTTGATCCGCGACGTTGACCATTACCTGAACGGCGAGCCACTGGAGGCACGGCCCGACACGCTGGACTATCGGATAGGCAAGTTTGTCCGGCGGAATCGGCGCGCGGTTGCGGCAACCGCCGTGATCTTCGCTGTCATCGTCGGACTGATCGCCTTCTTCACCGTGCGCCTGGCTAAGGCACGCGATACCGCGCTCGCTGAGGCGGCACGCACACAGCGCATACAGCAGTTCACGGCCAACCTTTTTCAGGGCGGAGATGCGGCGGCCGGCCCCTCCGACTCCTTGCGCGTGGTCACTATCGTCGACCGTGGAGTACAGGAAGCAAAGACTCTCAACCATGACCCCAAGGTGCAGGCCGAGCTCTACCAGAACCTCGGAAGCATCTATCAGAAACTCGGCAAGTTCGAACCAGCAGATTCGTTATTACGATCAGCCCTCGAGCAACGCAAGTCATTGTTCGGAGCAGATAGCCCGGAAGTAGCCGAGAGCCTTACTGCTCTCGGTTTGCTGCGGTCCGATCAGGCGCATTTGGAGGAGGCCGAACAACTGACTAAGCAGGGCTGGGAGATGGCTAAGCGGCACTTGCCGCCGAACCATCCGGCAATTGCGAAGGCTACTCTTGCCTACGGAAAAGTGCTCGCGGAGCGCGGCTCCTACGATCAAGCGATCGCTGCGTTGAATGAGTCCGTGCGGCTGCAGTCGGCTCCAGGCGTGGCGCCAGCCGACCTGGCCACCAGCCTCTCCGCGTTGGCGGACGCGCATTACCGCGCCGGCCATTACGATATTTGCAAATCCTTGTACACTCGCGTCCTCGAGATGAACCGCCAGATCTATGGTGAACGCCACCCGCTGGTTGCCGACGATCTTGGCAGTCTAGCCGCGGTCCAGCGCGATTTGGGTTATTACAGTGAAGCCGAACGCTTGGACCGGCAAGCGCTCGATATCGCTCAGTCCTACTACGGCAATAACCACCCCAAGACGGCCGGCAGCTTGACCGCTCTGGCCGAATCCCTCACGTACGAGAGTAAGTATGACGAGGCCGTATCTTCTCTGGACCAGGCACTAGCCATTCAGGAACGTGTTTATGGTCCGGTACATCCGTCGGTGGCGGAAACCCTCAACGAACTCGGGAACGTGGCTTCGATGCGCGACCACCTGGACGAAGCGGAGGCGCGATTCCAGCGCGCGGCTGAAATCTATCGCGCTGTCTATGGCGACCACCACTATCTCGTCGCGATCGCGCTCTCCAACGTGGCGGGCATCAGTTATGACAAGAAGGACTATCCTCGCGCCGAGCAACTTTTTCGCGACGTGATCCGCCGCTATAAAGAAACGCTCCCAGCGGACAACGTAAACCTCGCCATCGCGCATATCAAGCTGGGACGGGCTCTGCTCCACGATAATCGTTATAAGGATGCAGAACCCGAGACCCTGGCCGGCTACGAAATCCTGATCAAGCAAAGCAGCCCCTCGACGAGTTTCATTCACGCCGCGCGAAAAGATCTCGCGGCCGAATATGAAGCTCTGAACCAACCGCAGCAGGCAGCACGATTTCGAGCCGAACTGGCCGCCGCTGCGGCAAGACCCGCAAATGCCAACCGCTAAGTACTGCCATATCGTTGAGTCAATTGGCCCGCCTCTCCCCCATCTCGGGGCCTGATGGCCAGCCTTCAATCGCATTTTCTTTCGCGATATACGAAGTCGCATGACGGTTTTTCCCGCCAATTAGCGCAATGCGAAGTGAGTACAAACGGCGCACGGGAAGGAGCGGAGCCGCGAGATACGCAACATGGCTCCGCTTCGCGCCACTCGGCAACGCAAATCTGCAGGAAATGGAGCATTCAAATGAGTAATCGTGTCTCGAAATCTAATCCATTGCAGGTCCTCTTCGCTATTGCAGCTTTGGCCTTGATCGTCAGCCTGCCGAGCCCGCTCCACGCCCAGAGCTTCCAAACGGTACCGGCTTTGTCCTTCACGATGCCATTTGGCGGCGCCAACCCGCTGCCGCAGATCGTGACCATAGCCACGACCAGCGGTGCACTACGTTTCACCCCCGCCGCGAGCACAACCTCGGGCGGCAACTGGCTGTCGGTTTCTCCGTCCAACACGGCTTGCTGCTACGCGCCTTACCCGGTTGCGGTCCTCGTGAACGGCGCCGGACTGGCGGCCGGAACCTACACCGGGAAGATTGTTTTTACCGACTTCAGTAACGCTAATAACACAATGACCGTCCCGGTGACTCTGACCGTCGCCGCATCGAGTGCGGCATTTTTTGACAACCTCCCCGGCGCGCTCAGCTTCTCGTTGAAGACCAATGCCACCGCCGCAGCCTCGCAGCCCATTTATGTCCACAATGGCGGATCGGGCGCCCTGAACTGGACTCTGACCACCAGCACTGGCGTCGGAAGCGGTTGGCTGACGGCTTCCGCCTCCAGCGGCACGGCTCCCTCCACCATCAACATTGGCATCGCCGTAGGTAGCCTTCCTGGAGGTGGCGCGACCGCCGGTACCTTCATCGGACAGGTTCTCCTTAAGAGTTCTGTGGGTAACGTGACCATCCCGGTAGCGGTCACAGTGGGCACCACGGTCTTTGATCAGATGAACCCGATCACCTTCACCATGCCCTTCGGGGGGGCGAATCCGCTGCCGCAGCTTTTGACCATCGAGAGTACCGATGACTCCGCGATTCGCTTCACGCCCATCGCGTACACGGCCAACGGCGGCAACTGGCTGTCGGTTTCTCCGAACAACCTTGCTTGCTGCTACACGCCCCATCCGCTTACGGTCAGTGTCAATGCCAGCACGCTTGCAGCCGGAACCTACACCGGGCAAATCACTATCGTCGAGTATTCCAACCCGGCCAGGTCGCTGAATGTGCCGGTGACTTTGACGATCGCGTCCTCCGGCGCGTTCTTCAATAACCTGCCGGGCGGACTCAGCTTCTCGTTAAAGACTAACGGCACCGCCATCACGTCGCAGCTGGTACAGGTCGGAAACGGTGGTTCCGGCACGCTGAACTGGACGGTCGTCCCCTCGACGTCAGACACAGCCAACTGGCTAACCGTATCTTCCTCAAGCGGGACTGCGCCGTCGAACGTCTCGGTGGAGATAAATGTCAGCCTGTTGCCTGGCGGTGGCGCACTCGCGGGAACCTACGTCGGACAGTTGCTGTTCCAAACGCCGGGAGACACCACTTCCATTCCGGTGGCAGTCACTGTGGGCAACCCGGTCTTTGAACAGGTGAACCCAATCAGCTTCACCATGCCCTTCGGGGGGGCGAATCCGCTGCCGCAGCTTTTGACCATCGAGAGTACCGATGACTCCGCGATTCGCTTCACGCCGACCGCCTTTACCGGCCAGGGGGGCAATTGGCTCTCGGTTTCTCCAAACAACCTTGCTTGCTGCTACACGCCCCATCCGCTTGCAGTCAGTATCAATGCCAGCACGCTTGCAGCCGGAACCTATACCGGGGAAATCAGTATCGTCGAGTACTCCAATCCGGGCCGGACGATGACGGTGCCGGTCACGCTGACGGTAGAAGCCTCGGGCCCATTCTTCAATAACCTGCCGGGCGGACTCAGCTTCTCGTTCAAGACCAGCGGTACCGCGACCTCACAAGTCATCCAGATCGGGAACGGTGGTTCGGGAACGTTGAACTGGACCGCCGCACCCACGACCTCCGACACAGGCGCATGGCTGACCGTGTCGGCCGCCAGCGGAACTGCTCCGTCTCTAGTCACGGTGGGAGTCACGGCCAGCCAACTGCCGAACGGGGGCGCGATTGCCGGAACCTTCGTCGGGCAGTTGCTCTTCGAAACCGCAGGCGATATCACGACCATTCCCGTGACGGTCACAGTAGGCAACCCGGTCTTTGAACAGATGAACCCTATCGCCTTCACCATGCCCTTCGGAGGGGCGAATCCGCTGCCGCAGGTTTTGACCATCGAGAGCACGGATAATTCCGCGATTCGTTTCACGCCGACCGCCTCGACTGCCACGGGTGGCAACTGGCTGTCGGTTTCTCCAAGCAACCTTGCTTGCTGCTATACGCCCAATCCGATTACGGTCTCGGTCAATGCCAGCACGCTGCCAGCGGGCGTGTACACCGGAGAAATATCTATCGTCGAGTACTCCAATCCGGGCCGGACGATGACGGTGCCGGTCACGCTGACGGTAGAGGCCTCGGGCCCGTTCTTCAATAACCTGCCCGGCGAGATGAGCTTCTCCATGAAGAAAGGCGGCACGAAAGTGACGCCGCAAAGTCTATACATCGGCAACGGCGGAACTGGAACCCTGAAGTTTACGATCACGCCAAGCACCTCCGATGGCGGCGCCTGGCTGAAACCCTCGATCCTCCTCGGCAGCGCTCCCAAAACAATAACTGTGTCGATCCTGCCGGCATACTTGCCGGGAGCGGGCAGTTTGGCCGGAACCTACGTCGGCCAACTCCTGGTGGAAGCACCGGGCGACACCGCCACCATAGATGTAGTCGTCACGGTGGGAGGCGGAATATTTACCCAACTGAATCCGCTGAACTTCGTGATTCCGTTCGGAGGAGCGAACCCGCTGCCTCAGATCATGACGGTCGCCAGTAACGACCCCGCGACAAGCTTGCGCTTCACGCCCACCGCCGTGACTGGCACGGGTGGCAACTGGCTGTCGGTTTCTCCAAACAACCTTGCTTGCTGCTACACGCCTAACCCGCTTACAGTCAGCATCAGTGCGTCCTCGCTCAAAGCTGGAACCTACACTGGGGAAATCATTATCGAACAATATGCAAACCCCACCCTGTCGATGACGGTGCCGGTAGTTCTAACTGTCATTACTTCCAGCAAGGCTTTCTTCGACAACCTTCCCGGCCAGACGAGCTTCTCGTTCACGCCGGGCACCGGGACTGCGGCGACGCAAACCATTCATCTCGGCAATGGTGGAGCGGGGACGATGAACTGGAGCGTCTCAGCCAAATCGGCCGACACGGGCGGATGGCTGCATGTTACTCCGACAACGGGAACGAATACCGGAAGCTACTCCGTGTACCTCGCTCCCTTGGGTCTGCCCGGAAAGGGGAAGCTCGCAGGCACGTTCCTGGGGCAACAGGTACTCAAGACACCGACTGGCAGCGTCACCATTCCCGTGGTGGTAACTGTGGGCGATCCCGTCTTCGTTCAGCTTCCGACCGTGACCTTCAACACCACCGTGGGCGTGAATCCAGCTCCGCAGGTGATAGCCGTAAACAGCACCAGCACTGGCATCCGCTTCACACCATATGCTAGATCGGGCAAGGGCGGCAGCTGGTTGTCGGTTTCTCCAAACAACCTCGCTTGCTGCACCACGCCTTCAAACATTACCGTGAGCGCGAATGCGAGTTCGCTGGCGGCGGGAACCTATTACGCGGATATCAATATCATCGAATATGCGAACCCTGCGAAGTCGATGACGATCCCGGTGGTTCTCAACGTCCAGTGATGGAATTGTCCACAACGCAACGAACGCAAGACTGCATGGTCCACCATGCAGTCTTGCGCCGTTGAGCATCGTCCCGTTTCTAGCCAAGCCACTGCGGGTTGGCCACGGTGCCGTCAAACTGGTGACTGGTTTTATAAAGCTCGAACTGGCCTCCCTCCGCAGCCTTCACCGTTTTTGCCAGAAGAGCTGCGACCTGGGAAGCGCCCATCGGCTGAAAACTGCGGGCGGCGCGGAGAGCTTGCTGAAGGATAGATAGCGAATCGCAGCCAGTGATAACGACACTGGTGGGAAGACTCATTGCGTATTGCAGACACTCGACCGCTGTAACAGTCTTGCTTCCGAGAATGACCTTATCGCCCATCGGTTTCATGCCGAGAACTCCGATTCCGTCCTTGGTCAGCACCGGCAAGACCTTCTTTTCGAAACTGTTGAAGTGGGAGTCCATTACGTTGAGAGGCATCTGAACTGCATCGAACGTGAAGCCGTGCTTTGAGGCGGTGGCCAGCATCTTCAAATGAATATCCGGACTCTTGTGGCCGGTGAAGCCGATAAAACGGATCTTGCCCGCCTTTCGGGCTTCCACGGCGGCCTCCATCCCTCCGCCTTCGGCAAAAATGCGGTCCGGATCGGAATCACGAATCACTTCATGAAACTGGAGTAAGTCAATCCGATCCGTCTGCAAGCGCCGCAACGATTCGTTGAGTTGAGTTGCCGCCGCAGTCTTATCTCGGCCATCGATTTTGGTCATCAAAAAGGCCTTCTGCCGATAACCATCGCGCAGTGCTTTGCCCATTCGAATTTCGCTCTCTCCGCCGTTGTAGTCCCAGCAGTTATCGAGGAAATTGATTCCTTCATCGATTCCCGTGCGAATAATGCGAATGCTCTCTTCGGGATCGCTCTGATTGCCCAGGTGATATCCGCCGAGCCCGATCACTGACACTTTCTCACCGGTGCGGCCCAGCGTTCGATAAGGAATTCCGTTCCTGGTATCCGGCCTGGTATCGGACTTGGTATCCGGCTTTGCGGCCCCACTTAGGCTACCGGCCATCAACAAGGATGCGGCAGTCATGCCGAGAAACTCTCTCCTGCTCACGGCGGGGTCATGATCTGCGGGCATTGTGCCTTGCAATGGCGACCGTCTGCGCTTCACCATCTCGGTCCCCTTTCCTCATTCAGACAAGCATTCTACAGGCCGCGTTGGATGGAAGCCATCGGGTAAACGAAACCAGCGCGCTTCTCAGTTTGGATCCGCTGCGAGATACAATCTCTTTTCCCGAGTGTCCGCAGTTCGACACCCGCGTCGAAGGATTGAACACAGTCGTCGAACGGGAGCGGGCAATGAAATTAGAAGAGGCCATACTGCGGGCCTGAATACGCTCCAGTCCAGCGCAAACGCGGCAGTCTCTCGGAGAGCCACGGCCTCGCAGGGTGGCAAGGAACTTGCTTCTCTTTAGGTCGACCGGGTTAAATTAAGTCGGTTGAACGAAAATGGAGTGCCAGGGATCGGCGCTTCTTTCTGCAACTGTATTGCATTCGTGTCCTAAGCAGTCAGCGACGTTCGCTGGAGGTGAGTGTTGAAACTCGGTGTCCGTTCGTATTTTCTTACCGCCGCAGTATGCGCTATTACATCGATCTTTCCGTCTTCGAGACTCGCAGCCCAGGACGCGCATTTTCATAACGCGCCTACGTCCAGCGTTCAGCTGAAGAATCCATACGCCGGGCAGTCCGCAGCCGTCGCAGCAGGCTCAAAACTGTACACGATGAACTGCGGCTCCTGTCATGGAATCCGTGGACGCGGAACC
>Ga0193751_1000547_pt1 | contig 28878 bp, 26 predicted proteins | sample L1c2metaG_FD_143050 | JGI IMG/M metagenome (GOLD analysis project Ga0193751, IMG submission 143050) | Soil microbial communities from a riparian zone of the East river system, Colorado, United States - L1c2 | ecosystem: Environmental > Terrestrial > Soil > Riparian zone | place: USA: East River... | reverse complement strand
GCATTTCCCTGCCGTTCGTGGTGCTGACCACCGGCCTGATGCCGATCTGCATCATCGCCAGCTGGGCGCCGATCACCCGCCGCGTCAAGGAATACATGATCGCGTTCCTGGTGCTCGAGACGCTGATGATCGGCACCTTCGCGTCCCTCGACCTCGTGCTGTTCTACCTGTTCTTCGAAGGCGGCCTCATCCCCATGTTTCTCATCATCGGGGTATGGGGCGGGCCGCGGCGCGTCTACGCCACCTTCAAGTTCTTCCTCTATACCTTCCTCGGATCGGTGCTGATGCTGCTCGCCATCATGGCGATGTACTGGGCGGCGGGCACCACCGACATCCCAACCCTGATGAAGTTCGCGTTCCCGCGCGGCATGCAGACCTGGCTGTGGCTCGCGTTCTTCGCCTCGTTCGCGGTCAAGCTGCCGATGTGGCCGGTCCACACCTGGCTGCCCGACGCCCACGTGGAAGCGCCGACCGCCGGCTCGGTGATCCTCGCCGCCATCCTCTTGAAGATGGGCGGCTACGGCTTCCTGCGGTTCTCGCTGCCGATGTTCCCGGCCGCCTCGCACGATTTCGCGCCGCTGGTGTTCGCGCTCTCCGTCGTCGCCGTCATCTACACCTCGCTGGTCGCCCTGGTGCAGGAGGACTTCAAGAAGCTGATCGCCTATTCGTCGGTCGCCCACATGGGCTTCGTCACCATGGGCATCTTCGCGGCCACCAGCCAGGGCATTGCCGGCGGCATCTTCCAGATGATCTCGCACGGCATCGTGTCGGGCGCGCTATTCCTGTGCGTCGGCGTCGTCTACGACCGCATGCACACGCGCGAGATCGCCGCCTACGGCGGCCTCGTCAACAACATGCCGCTCTATGCGGCGGCCTTCATGGTGTTCACCCTCGCCAACGTCGGGCTGCCCGGCACCTCCGGCTTCGTCGGCGAGTTCCTCAGCCTGATCGGCACCTTCAAGATCAACACCTGGGTGGCGACGCTCGCCACCACCGGCGTCATCCTGTCGGCTTGCTACGCGCTGTGGCTCTACCGCAAGGTGGTCTTCGGCGCGCTCGACAAGCCGGCGCTCGCCGCGCTCAAGGATCTCGACGGCCGCGAGATCATCGCGCTCGCGCCGCTCGTGGCGCTGACCATCCTGTTCGGCGTGTTCCCCAAGCTCGTGCTCGACATGTCGGCGACCTCGGTCGCCACCCTGGTCGAGAACTACAGTCACGCGCTCACCGCGGCGAAATCCGCGGCGCTGTTACCGTAGAGCATGATCCCGAAAAGTGGGTACCGGTTTTCGGAAAAGATCATGCTCCAACAAAAGTCTTAAGGGCGTGACGATATGAACGACCCCGGGCAAATCTCCGCGCTCACGGCGGCGGCGCCGGAACTGTTGCTCGCGCTCGGCGCCATGCTGCTGCTGATGCTCGGCGCGTTCCGCGGCGAGCGCGCGGCGCTCACCAGCGATGGGATCGCGATCACGCTGCTCGTGGCGGCCGGCGTGATCGTCGCGCGCCTGCCCGACGGCAGGCCCGCGAGCCTGGGCGGCAGCTTCGTGCTCGACGACTTCGCCCGGTTCCTCAAGATCCTGGCGCTGGTCGGCGCGGCCGCGACCATCCTGATGTCGCTCGACTACGCCAAGCGGCAGATGCGGCCGATGTTCGAATATCCGGTGCTGATCCTGCTCTCCGTCACCGGCATGCTGATGCTGATCTCGGCCGCCGACCTGATCGCGCTCTATCTCGGCCTCGAGCTGATGAGTCTCAGCCTCTACGTGCTCGCCGCGATCGACCGCGACAACCTGCGCGCCAGCGAAGCGGGCCTCAAGTACTTCGTGCTCGGGGCGCTGTCGTCCGGCATGCTGCTGTACGGCGCCTCGCTGATTTATGGATTCACCGGCACCGTCAGCTTCGCCGGGATCGCGGCGGCGGCCGGGGAGGGCGGCATCGGGCTGGTGTTCGGCCTGGTGTTCCTGTTCGCCGGCCTGTGCTTCAAGGTGTCGGCGGTGCCGTTCCACATGTGGACGCCGGACGTCTACGAGGGCGCGCCGACGCCGGTCACCGCCTTCTTCGCCGCCGCCCCCAAGGTCGCGGCGATCGCCGTGTTCGTGCGCGCCGCCGTCGTCGCGTTCCCGACCGTCGCCGTCCAATGGCAGCAGATCCTGGTGTTCGTCGCCATTGCCTCGATGGTGCTGGGCGCGTTCGCTGCCATCGGCCAGCGCAACATCAAGCGGCTGATGGCCTATTCGTCGATCGGCCACATGGGCTATGCGCTGGTCGGGCTTGCCGCCGGTACCCAGGAGGGCGTGCAGGGCGTCGTCATCTACATGGCGATCTACGTGGCCATGACGCTCGGCACCTTCGCGTGCATCCTGGCGATGCGCCGCGGCAACGTCATGGTCGAGGAGATCGCCGACCTCAAGGGCCTCGCCCGCACCAATCCGGCGATGGCGTTCTTCCTCGCCATGCTGCTGTTCTCCATGGCCGGGGTGCCGCCGCTCGCCGGGTTCTTCGCCAAGTTCTACGTGTTCCTCGCCGCCATCAAGGCGGGCCTCTACGCGTTGGCGGTGATCGGCGTGCTCGCCAGCGTGATCGGCTGCTATTATTATCTGATGATCGTCAAGGTGATGTACTTCGACGAGCCGGAAGGCCAGTTCGAGACCATGCCGGGCGAGCTCAAGGCGGTGCTGGGCGTCACCGGGCTGTTCGTGCTGGTGTTCTTCGCCTATCCGGCGCCGCTGATCGACGCCGCGGCGACGGCGGCGAAATCGCTGTTCTGAGCATGATCCCGAAAAGTGGGCACCGGTTTTCGGAAAAGATCATGCTCCAACAATGATCCGATGACCCCCGATTCATCCGCCGCCTCCGGCGCGCGGCGCGTCAGCCTCGATACCGTCGGCTCGACCAACGCCGAGGCGTTCGCGCGCGCGCGCGGGGGCGAGCGCGGCCCGCTGTGGATCACGGCGCGCCGGCAGACCGCCGGGCGCGGACGGCGCGGGCGGCCCTGGGTGTCGGAGCCGGGCAATCTCTATGCGAGCCTGCTGCTGAGCGATCCGGCGCCGCCGCAGCGCGCCGCCGAGCTGTCGCTGGTGGCGGCGCTCGCCGTGCACGACGCGCTGGTCGAGCGCGCGCCCATGCTGGGGCCGCGCCTCGAGGTCAAATGGCCGAACGACATCCTGTGCGACGGCGCCAAGCTCGCCGGCATCCTGGTTGAGGGCGAGAGCCAGCCCGGCCGGCCGCTCGCCGCCGTGATCGGCATCGGGGTCAATTGCGCCCATTGTCCGCCCGACACGCCCTATCCGGCGACGAGCCTCGCCGCGGCGGGGGCGCTGGTCGCGCCCGACAGCCTGGCGCAGGCGCTCGCCGCCACCATGGCGCAGCGCCTGGCGGAATGGGACCGCGGCGAAAACTTCGCCGCCACCCGCGCGGCGTGGCTGCGGCGCGCCGCCGGCCTCGGTGCCGCGGCGCGCGTGCGGCTGCCGGAGCGGGAGCTTGCCGGCATCGCCGAGACGCTCGATGAATCCGGCCGGCTGGTGCTGCGCCTGGCCGACGGCACGGTCGAGCGGATCGCCGCCGGCGAGATGTTTCCTTGTATCCAGCCGGCCCGCGCGTGATGGCAAAGCCCGGCGACGAGCTGGTGTTCGCGCCGCTCGGCGGCGTCGGCGAGATCGGGATGAACCTCTCGATCTACGGCTACGGCGACGCGCGCCGGCGCACCTGGCTTGCCGTCGACCTCGGCGTGGCGTTCGGCGGCGAAGACCTGCCCGGCATCGACCTCATCATGCCCGACGTGGGTTTCCTGGCCGAGCAGCGCGGCAACCTTGTCGGCATCGTGCTCACCCACGCGCACGAGGACCATTTCGGCGCGCTCATCGACCTGTGGCCGCGCCTGCGCGTGCCGGTCTATGCGACGCCGTTCACCGCGGCGCTGTTTACGGCCAAGCGCCTGGGCGAGCCGGGCGCGCCCGACATCCCCATCACCGTGGTGCCGCTCGGCGCGCGCTTCACCCTCGGGCCGTTCGACATCGAGCTGGTCTCAGTCGCCCACTCGATCCCGGAATCGAACGCCCTCATCATCCGCACGCCGCTCGGCACCGTGCTGCACACCGGCGACTGGAAGCTCGATCCGACGCCGGTGATCGGCGTGCCGACCGACGAAGCCAAGCTCCGCGCGGTGGGCGAGGAGGGCGTGCTCGCCCTCATCGGCGATTCGACCAACGCGGTGCGCGAGGGCCGCTCTCCCTCCGAGACGGACGTCGCCAAGACGCTCGCCGACCTGGTGCGCACCGCGCCCGGCCGCGTCGCCGTCACCACCTTTGCGTCGAACGTCGCGCGCATCCGCTCGGCGGCGCTGGCGGCGTTCGCGGTGGAGCGCGAGGTGGTGGTGATCGGCCGCGCCATGGAGCGGGTGGTCCAGGTCGCGCGCGAGACCGGCTATCTCGACGGCATCGGCGATTTCCGCGGCCCCGACGTCTACGGCCACCTGCCGCCCGACAAGGTCATGGCGCTGTGCACCGGCAGCCAGGGCGAGCCGCGCGCGGCGCTCGCCCGCATCGCCCTCGACGAGCACCCGGACGTGACGCTGGGCAAGGGCGACCGGGTGATCTTCTCCTCGCGCACCATCCCGGGCAACGAAAAGGCGGTCGGCCGGATCGTCAACGGCCTGGTGCGCCAGGGCGTCGAGATCATCTCCGACCGCACCCACCTGGTGCACGTGTCCGGCCATCCGCGCCGGGCCGAGCTCGCCGACATGTTCGCCTGGGTCAAGCCGCGCATCGCCATCCCGGTGCACGGCGAGGCGCTGCACCTTGCCGAGCACGCGCAGCTTGCCCGTTCGCTCGGCGTCCCGTCGGTGATCGTGTGCCAGGACGGCGACCTGATCAGGCTCGCGCCCGGGACAGCGAGCATCGTCGACGAGGTGCCGGCCGCGCGGCTCTACAAGGACGGCCGCCTGATGGTCGCGGCGGAGGGCCGCACCGTGCCGGCGCGCCGCCGGCTCGCCTACAACGGCATGGTCACCGTCGCGCTCGCCCTGACCGACAAGGGCGAGATGGCCGCCGACCCGGACGTGGAGCTGATCGGCATCCCGGACCTCAGCGCCGACGGGGATTCGATGGCGGAGATCGCCTACGACGCCGTCATGGCGACGCTCGAGTCGCTGCCGCGCGCGCGCCGGCGCGACCCCGACGCGACCGCCGAAGCGGTGCGCCGCGCCGTGCGCGCCGCCATCGCCGGCCACTGGGGCAAGAAGCCCGTGTGCCACGTGCATGTGCTGGCGGTGTGAGCGGCCGTCATTGCGAGCGAAGCGAAGCAATCCAGAGTCAAGCGCACGGCGCCCGCGGTCTGGATTGCTTCGTCGCCGCTACGCGGCTCCTCGCAATGACAGCGTGGCGGCTCTTAGCTAGAGTCTTCCGCGCCGCTCTTGTCGTCGACGATCCGGTCGAGGCCTGTGATCAGGAGGTCTACAAGTTCGGGCGGGGTCTCCTCGATCCGGTAGGCTCTCCTCGGATCGCTGCCCGCCGCCTGCAGGCGCTCGAAATCCTCGATCGCCATCAGCACGAACCGCGGCTTGCGATGCTGGGTGATGGCAACCGGCTCGCGCGCGGCTGCGTGAGTTACGGTCTTGAGATCGCGCAACAGATCGACAGTCGAGAATGCCCGCATCGGTCATAACCCCGGATAGTCAACATATACGAATATCTTGAGTATAACGCAAGATCGAGTGTGCCCGCCATTCCACGATGGCCATCGTCCAGTTGGTGTGATGCTCTGCGGCCTTGATTAGCCGCTGAAACTGCGTCAAGCCGACCGCTCCTCGGCAAAGGTACGGCTTCGACCATGATCGGACGGCTCAATCACGTGGCGATTGCGGTGCGCGACATCGCCAAGGCGGCGGCGGTCTACCGCGACACGCTCGGGACCACGGTTTCGGCCGCGGTGGCGCAGCCCGAGCACGGCGTCACCACCGTGTTCATCACCTTGCCCAACACCAAGATCGAGCTCCTGGAGCCGTTCGGGCAGGGGTCGCCGATCGGAAAATTCCTCGAACGCAATCCGGACGGCGGCATCCATCACCTGTGCTACGAGGTCGACGACATCCTCGCCGCCCGCGACGCGCTCAAGGCGCAGGGCGCGCGCGTGCTCGGCGACGGCGAGCCGAAGGCGGGCGCCCACGGCAAGCCGGTGCTGTTCCTGCACCCGAAGGATTTCTGCGGCACCCTGGTCGAGCTGGAGCAGGCCTGAGGCATGTCGTTCTCCACCTCGGTCGCGATCTTCTTCATCATCTGGTGGGTCGTGCTGTTCACGGTCCTCCCGTGGGGCATCCGCTCCCAGGCCGAGACCGGCGAGGTGGTGCCGGGCAGCGATCCGGGCGCGCCCGCGCTGCCCAAGCTCAAATCCAAGCTGGTGTGGACCACGCTCGTCGCGGCCATCGTGTTCGCCGCATTCCAGGTGATCTATCGGTATCGGCTGATCGGCCTCGACGATCTTTCCACCCTGTGGGGCCTGCTGCGCTGAGGCGGCGCTGGGCTTTATTCTTACGGTCCTGCACGATAAGCATGGGCCCCATGCAGCCGCCTCGCCCCTGCGCCCCCCGTTCATGACCGTCCCCGTCCTCGAGACCCGCGGGCTGAGCAAGAGCTTCGGCGCCCTGCAGGTCGCGCGCGACATCGCGCTGACCTTGGAGCGGGGCGCGCGCCGGGCGCTGATCGGGCCAAACGGCGCCGGCAAGACCACCCTGGTCAACCTCATCACCGGCGCCCTCAAGCCCTCGGCCGGGCAGGTGCTGCTCGACGGCGAGGACATCACCGGCCTGCCGCAGGCGGCCCGCGCCCAACGCGGCATCGCCCGCACGTTCCAGATCAATCAGCTGTTTCGCGGCCTCACCGTGCTCGACAACATCTACCTGGCGATCGGCGAGCGCACCGGCGCGTGTAATAGGCTGTGGCGCCCGGCCGGCGCCGAGCGCGCGGTGATCGACGAGGCGATCGAGCTGATCGAGACCCTGGCGCTCGGCGAGGACGCGCTCAAGCCGGTGCGCGAATTGCCGTACGGGCGCCAGCGCCTGGTCGAGATCGCCATGGCGTTCGCCCAGAAGCCGAAGCTGCTGCTGCTCGACGAGCCGGCGGCCGGCGTGCCGTCGTCGGAAAGCCACCTCATCCTCGACGTCATCGGCCGCCTCGACCCCGACATCGCCGTGCTGATCATCGAGCACGACATGGACGTGGTGTTCCGCTTCGCCCAGCGCATCACCGTGCTGGTCTCGGGCGCGGTGCTGACCGAAGGCGCGCCCGCGGAGATCGCGGCCGACGAGCGGGTGCGCGCGGTCTATCTCGGCGAAGACCATCGCCGGCAGGCGCGCCATGGCTGAGGGCCGCGTCGCGCTCGAGCTTGACGGCGTGTCGGCCGGCTACGGCGAGACCGTGGTGATCGAGGACGTGCGCCTGAGCATTGCCGAGGGCGAGCGCCTCTCGGTGATCGGCCGTAACGGCGTGGGCAAGTCCACCTTGCTCGGCACCGTGATGGGCCACACGAACCTGCATCGCGGCCAGGTGCGCCTCAACGGCGAGGACATTTCGCGCTTTCCCATCCATCGCCGCGCCCGCGCCGGCCTCGGCTACGTGCCGCAGGAGCGCGAGATCTTTCCCTCGCTCTCGGTGCGGGAGAACCTCGACATCGCGGCGCGGCCGGGACGCTGGAGCGTGGACGCCGTGTTCGAGCTGTTTCCGCGCCTGGCCGAGCGCCAGCGCAATCGCGGCAACCAGCTCTCCGGCGGCGAGCAGCAGATGCTGGCGATCGGGCGCGCGCTGGTCGGCAATCCGACGGTGACCCTGATGGACGAGCCCTCCGAGGGCCTCGCGCCGGTGATCGTCGAGGAACTGGGCCGCGCGCTGCGGCGGCTGTCCGAGGCCGAGCGCCTCACCCTGGTGCTGGTCGAGCAGAACACGCGGCTTGCTCTCGATATTTCCCCGCGCGCCGTGGTCATGGACCGCGGCCGCATCGTCTACGACGGACCGAGCGCAACGCTTTCGGGCGATCCGGCGAAGCTGGATCGGCTGATCGGCGTGGGGCGGAAGTAAGAGAGCGAATAGCGAGTAGCGAATAGCGAATCGTGAAGTGGGCGCGCTTCGCTTTTCCTTCTATTCGCTATTCGCTACTCGCTATTTCGCGGCCAGAACCAATTGGGTCTGAGTGACAATCGCGGCCAGCCGTCCGTCGCCCCGGGTGATCCGGGTCTGCCACACCATGGTGGTGCGGCCGCGGTGCAGCGGCGTGCATTCCGCCTTGGCGGTGTCGCCGAGCGGGATCGCGGCGAAGAAATTGGTCTTGCTCTCGATCGTGGTGGTGCCGGCGCCCGCGGGCAGGTTCGCGATCGTGGCGACCGCGCCGAGCGTGTCGGCGAACGCCATGACGGCGCCCCCGTGCAGCACCGCCGGTCGCGTGCACAAATCCTCGCGCACCGGCAGCTCGGCCTTCACGCAGTCGGACGCGACGCTGACGATGGTGAGCCCCAGGAGGGTGGAAAACGGAAGGTCCATGACGACTCCTCTGGCCCGATGACCGGCCGAGGATGCACGAACCATCAAGGGAAGAACACCCGGCCGTGGACGAGCCCTACGCCGCCGGAAATGGATGAATCAATTACGCCGCGGGTAAAGCACGGACGCGCGGCGGTTTCGGCAAATAGCAGGCAGTTTCGGCAAATGGCAAAAGCCCGGCCGTTGCCCGAGGGAGCAACGGCCGGGAGCCGTTGGCTGGGAGCTACCGTCCAAGCGTGGCGCGATCATCCTTTGGCTGCATGAGCGTGGCGGCTACGCAGCACGAAAGTGCCGTCGCGACGGTCAAGGCACATATGGAAATCCACATATCCGACCTCCTGGCTTGGCGGTCGGCAACGCGGCCGATCGGGTTTGGTTCCGGCGCCGCCGGCCTGGATCGAAAGATTTTCGTCTCTGAAATTACCTAAATACCGTTTGACACAATGGCAGGATCGGCCATCGGTAATAAGGCACCAAAGCCTCGCCGGTTGCCCGCCGGCCTGGCTGCCGTGTTTGCCGGTATCTGGGTGGCCGCGACCGAACGCCGCGTACCCGCCTGAGCGGCGTTTCCCGCTCAAGGTGGGAGGGGCAAAAAAAGAGCAGGGCCAAGGCCCTGCTCGGATATCCTCATGCAGTGCCCGTAATCCCCGCAGGCTGACGCGAACGCACTGACTTTGTCGGGGTGGCGGCGGAAAACCGCGCCGTCGGGTTCTTCCTCCCAAGACTTGGACGATCAGGCCGCAGGGAAGCCGTTTGGCCGGCCATTGACCCCTGCGCTGCTACGCTAGCCGACCTCGCGTTTCTGAATCAAGCAGGACGCGGCCACACGAGACCGTAACGCCAACGCCACGCGACACCGATGGCGGCAAGAGTATGATCCCGAAAAGTGGGTACCGGTTTGCGGAAAAGATCATGCTCAAACGCTAAGGTAGAGTGGGATGACGATTCGAAGAAAAGTCATCCCACTCGGGCCATCGGCGCAACCTTCGCGCGCCGCAGCGACACTATGATGACGCCGCGGAACGTATTGCCGCCCCTTGTGTTCTTGCCGCCGATCCGGTTTGTCTCGCAGGCTTTCCCGCTCAGCCTCGCGAATCGTGGGCCGATTGCCGATGCGCCTATCCCGCTTCTTCCTGCCGATCCTGCGCGACACGCCCAAGGAGGCCGAGATCGTCTCGCACCGCTTGATGCTGCGCGCCGGCATGATCCGCCAGGAGGCCGCCGGCATCTACGCGTTCCTGCCGCTCGGGCTGCGCGTGCTCAAGAAGATCGAGCAGATCGTGCGCGAGGAGCAGGACCGCGCCGGCGCCATCGAGCTGCTGATGCCGACCATCCAGCCCGCCGAGTTGTGGCGCGAGAGCGGGCGCTACGACGATTACGGCAAGGAGATGCTGCGCATTGCCGACCGGCACGAGCGCGACGTGCTCTACGGCCCCACCAACGAGGAGATGATCACGGAAATCTTCCGCGCCTACGTGCGCTCCTACAAGGACCTGCCGCTCAACCTCTATCATATCCAGTGGAAATTCCGCGACGAGATCCGTCCCCGCTTCGGTGTCATGCGCGGGCGCGAGTTCCTGATGAAGGACGCCTATTCGTTCGATCTCGACGAGGCCGGGGCGCGGCATGCCTATAACCGCATGTTCGTCGCCTATCTGCGCACCTTTGCGCGGCTCGGCCTCAAGTCGATCCCGATGGTCGCCGACACCGGCCCGATCGGCGGCAACCTGAGCCACGAGTTCATCATCCTGGCTTCGACCGGCGAGAGCGAGGTTTACTGCCACCGCGACTACCTCGATTTTCCGGTGCCGGACGCCGACGTCGACTTCGACAATGTCGCGGGGCTCCAGTCGATCGTCGACAAGTGGACCTCGCTCTATGCCGCCACGTCGGAGAAGCACGACCCGGCGGCGTTCGCGAACCTGCCGGCCGACCGGCAGGTGTCGGCGCGCGGCATCGAGGTCGGGCATATCTTCTATTTCGGCACCAAGTATTCGGCGCCCATGAAGGCGGTGGTGACCGGGCCGGACGGGGCCGAGCACCCGGTGCACATGGGCTCCTACGGCATCGGGCCGAGCCGGCTGGTCGCCGCCATCATCGAGGCGTCGCACGACGAGGCCGGCATCAAGTGGCCGGAGGCGGTCGCTCCGTTCAAGGCCGTGATCCTCAACCTCAAGCAGGGCGACGCGGCGACCGACGCGGCGAGCGAAAGGCTCTACCGGACCCTGGGCGCGCGCGGGGTCGAGGTGCTCTACCACGACCGCGAGGAGCGGCCGGGGGCGAAATTCGCGGTCGCCGACCTCATCGGCATTCCCTGGCAGGTCATGGTCGGGCCGCGGGGGCTCGCCGAGGGCAAGGTCGAGGTCAAGCGCCGCGCCGACGCAACCCGCGAGCTGATGACCCCGTCCGAGGCCGTGGAGCGGCTGGTGCCGCGATAAATCTGTTCGCTTCGCCTCCCCGGGAGGGGATAACGCTGGCTTGAATCCGCCTGAATCGGGTGAAATCCCGACCAAGGGGCACATGGCGGCCACAGGATCGACGGAATCAATGAGCGAGCCGAGCGGGACCCGGCCGTTTGCCGCGTTCGAGTGGATGTTGTCGCTGCGCTACCTGCGGGCGCGGCGCAAGGAGGGATTCATCTCGGTCATCGCCGGGTTCTCCTTCCTCGGCATCATGCTCGGCGTCGCCACCCTGATCGTCGTGCTGGCGGTGATGAACGGCTTCCGCAAGGAGCTGCTCGACAAGATCCTCGGCCTCAATGGCCACCTGCTGGTGCAGCCGCTCGAATCCCCGCTCAACGACTGGGCGGCGGTCGCCGAGCGCATCGCGCGGGTGCCGGGCGTGACGCTGGCGGCGCCGGTCGTGGTCGGCCAGGCGCTCGCCTCCTCGCAATTCGATTCGAGCGGCGTCTTGGTGCACGGCATCCGGGCGCAGGATCTCGGGCGGCTGGGCTCGATCGCCGGCAACATCCGCCAGGGCACGCTGGAGAACTTCGACGCCGGGCAGGGGCTCGCCATCGGCCGGCGGCTCGCCGACAAGCTGTCGGTGCACGCCGGCGACCGCGTCACCCTGGTGTCGCCGCGCGGCTCCGTCACGGTCGTCGGCACCACGCCGCGCATCAAGCCCTACAACACCGCCGCGGTGTTCGAGATCGGCATGTCGGAATACGACCTCGGCATCGTGTTCATGGCGCTGCCCGAGGCGCAGGCCTATTTCAACCGCGGCGAAAGCGTGGACGGCATCGAGGTCTACACCACCGATCCCGACAAGATCGATCAGTTCCGCCGCCAGGTCGCCGAGGCGGCCGGCCGCCCGATCTTCATGATCGATTGGCGCCAGCGCAACCGCACCTTCTTCGGCGCGCTCCAGGTGGAGCGCAACGTGATGTTCCTCATCCTCACGCTGATCCTGGTGGTGGCGGCCCTCAACATCGTCTCCGGCCTGATCATGCTGGTGAAGGACAAGGGGCACGACATCGCCATCCTGCGCACCATCGGGGCGACCCAGGGCGCGGTCATGCGGGTGTTCCTCATCACCGGCTCCTCGATCGGCGTGCTCGGCACCTTCGCGGGCTTCAACCTCGGGCTGGTGATCTGCGTCTACGTCGAGGAGATCCGCCAGTTTCTCTCCTGGCTCACCGGCAGCAAGATTTTTCCCGAGGAGCTCTATTTCCTGTCGCACCTGCCCGCCTCGATGGATCCGGCCGAGACCGTCGCGGTGGTGGTGATGGCCTTGACCCTGTCGTTCCTCGCTACCCTCTATCCGTCGTGGCGCGCCGCGCGGCTCGATCCGGTCGAAGCGCTGCGCTACGAATGAGGCGGCGATGAACGAGAAGCATCCCGCCATTTTCCTGCAAGCGGTCGAACGGCGGTATCATCAGGGCGAGACGACGCTCGACATCCTCGATCGCGCCGAGCTCACCGTGTGGCCCGGGCAATCGGTCGCCCTGATCGGGCCGTCCGGTGCCGGCAAGTCGACCCTGCTGCACATCGCCGGCCTGCTCGAGCATCCCGATGCCGGCGAGGTGTACATCGAGGGGGTGGAGACGTCCGGCCTGTCCGACGCCGAACGCACCCGCATCCGCCGCAACGAAATCGGCTTCGTCTATCAGTTCCACCATCTGCTCGGCGAGTTCTCGGCGCTCGAGAACGTGCTGCTGCCGCAGATGATCCGCGGCCTCACCCGCCTCGAGGCCCAGCGCCGCGCCACCGAGCTGCTCAGCTACCTCGGCCTCAAGGACCGGCTCAATCACCGTCCGGCCGAATTGTCGGGTGGCGAGCAGCAGCGCGTCGCCATCGCCCGCGCGGTCGCCAACGCGCCGCGGATCTTGCTGGCCGACGAGCCGACCGGCAACCTTGACCCGCGCACCTCCGAGCATGTGTTCGGAACACTGGCACAATTGGTGCGCGCGTCCGGGCTTGCCGCCATCGTCGCCACCCATAACATGGAGCTCGCCGGCCGCATGGACCGGCGGGTGACCCTGCGCGACGGACAGGTGGTCGAGTTGGAGTAACCAATTTTGGACAGGAGCCGAGCCATGCGGATGTTCAGCGCTGCCCTGATTGCCGCCCTTCTTGCCGCCGCGTCGCCGGCGTCGGCGCAAGTGGTCGATGTGTCGACCATCACCTGCAAGGACTTCATCGCCGGCAAGAAGGACGCGATCGTGGCGATCGTGATGTGGCTCAGCGGCTACTACACCAAGGACGACGACCCGACCGTCATCGACTTCGACAAGGTGAAGGCCAAGGCCGACAAGCTCGCCGACTACTGCAGCAAGAATCCGACCATCGGCCTGGTTACCGCGGCCGAGCCCATCCTGGCGAGCGAGTGATGCCGGCGAATATTCGACTGCTCGACGTCGTTGCCCTGACGACTGACCTGCCGGACATTGGTTTGGTCCGCGGGCAGGTCGGAACCGTCGTCGAGCTTCTCGCTCTGGATGCCTACGAGGTCGAGTTTTCCGATGATGAGGTGCGTGCCCACGCGCAGCTGCCGTTGCGCGATCGGGATTTGATGAGCCTTTACTATCAGCCCACAAGGCAGTCTGACCGTTGAGGTTGAACGAGCGGGAGGGGACGGCGGCATGACCGGCCCGGTCGTCGTCATCGGCGCCGGCCAGGCCGGCGCGCAGCTCGCCATCAGCCTGCGCCAGGGCGGGTTTGCCGAGCCCATCGTGCTCGTCGGCGACGAGCCCTATCTGCCCTACCAGCGCCCGCCGCTGTCGAAGAAATTCTTGAGCGAGCACCGCGCGCCCGACGTGCTGTTCCTGCGGCCGGAAGCGTTCTGGCAGGGCCTCGACGTGACCTTGGCGCTCGGCGCCGGCGTCGCTGCGGTCGATCCGGCGCGCCGGCGCGTCACGCTCGCGGGCGGGCGCGAGCTCGATTACGGCATCCTCGTCTTCGCGACCGGCACCTCCGCGCGCATGCCGCCGATCCCGGGCCTTGCGCAGGCGGGCGTGCACGTGGTGCGCAGGATCGCCGACGTCGCCCGGCTGCGGCCGGCGCTCGACGCGGCGCAACGGGTCGTCATCATCGGCGGCGGCTATATCGGGCTCGAGGTGGCGGCGGTGGTGCGCGGGGAGGGCCGCGAGGTCACCGTGCTCGAGGCGCTCGACCGGGTGCTCAAGCGCGTCACCGGCCCGGCCGTGTCGGAGTTCTACACGCGCTATCACCGCGAACGCGGCGTCGACATCCGGGTCGGCGCCAAGATCGTCGCGATCGAAGGCGAGGGGCGGGGTGCGATCGTGCGCCTCGATCCCGACGAGCGGTTGCCCGCCGATCTGGTGCTGGTCGCGACCGGGGCGCGCGCCAACGACGAGCTGGCGCGCGCGGCCGGCATCGCCTGCGACGACGGCATCCTGGTCGACGAGGAGGCCCGCACGGAGAGCCCCGGCGTCTACGCGATCGGCGATTGCACCCGCTTCCCGAGCCGCCGCTACGGCCGCCGCCTGCGGCTCGAAAGCGTGCAGAACGCGATCGACCAGGCCAAGGCGGCGGCAGCCGCGATCCTCGGCGCGCCGCAGCCCTACGATCCGGTACCGTGGTTCTGGTCGGACCAGTATGATCTGAAGCTGCAGATGGCCGGCATCTCCGACGGCTACGACAGCCTCGACACGGTCGGCGATCCGGGGGCCAAACGGTTCTCGGTCGAATACCGCCGCGGCGGCCGGCTGATCGCGGTCGACGCGGTCAACGATGCGCGCGCCCACATGCTGTCGCGCCGGCGCATCGCCCAGGAGACGGGCGGCGAGGAAAGCGGGCGTTAACACGCGCAAGGTGCGGGGATCGGCAAAATGATCGCGAGCGACTCTCACCCGCCCACGGCCCACGGCTCCGACAAGATCGATCTGTTCGGCGGAATTGCTCTCGGCGTTGCGACACTCGCCGCGCTGTCGATCGCGAACTCGCCGCTTGGTCCCGCCTACCGCGCGCTGTTCGAGGCGACGGGCGAAATCCGCATCGGATCGATCGGGCTGTCCAAGAGCGTCGAGCATTGGATCAATGATGGATTGATGGCGATCTTCTTCCTGCTCGTCGGCTTGGAAATAAAGCGCGAGGTGATCGAGGGCTCGCTCGCCGGCGTGCGCAAGGCGGCGCTGCCGGTGTTCGCCGCGGTCAGCGGCTTCATCGTGCCGGCGGCGATTTATGCGGCGCTCAACTGGGGCGACGCGCAGGCCTTGCGCGGCTGGGCGGTTCCCGCCGCCACCGACATCCCGTTCGCCCTGGGGATTTGCGCCTTGCTCGGCCGCGCGGTTCCCGCATCGCTCAAGACGTTCCTGCTCGCGCTCGCCATCATCGACGACCTGATGGCGATCATCGTCATCGCGATATTTTACACGGCCGAGCTTTCTCCCGTGTCCCTGCTGCTGGGTGGATTGGGCGTTGCCGCGCTTGCCGCGTTGAACCTGCTCGGCGTGCGCAAGCCGTCGCTCTATGCGGTCGTCGGGGTGTTCACCTGGGTCTGCGTGCTCAAGTCGGGCGTTCATGCCACCCTGGCCGGGGTGGCCACGGGCCTGGCGATGCCGCTCGCCCGTCATGGCGGCGAAAGCCTGCTGGAGCGGGCCGAGCATGCGCTCAAGCCGTGGGTCAGCTACGCCATCGTGCCGATTTTCGCCTTGGCCAACGCCGGAGTGCCGCTCGTCGGCCTATCGCTTGCACGGCTCGCCGCGCCGGTTCCGCTGGGGATCATCGCCGGCCTTTTCATCGGCAAGCAGCTCGGCGTCTTCGCCGCCGCGATGGCGGCGATAAAGCTCGGCATTGCCGAGCGGCCGGCGGACGCGTCCCTTGCCCAACTCTACGGCGTCGCGATCCTCACCGGCCTCGGGTTCACCATGAGCCTGTTCATCGGAACGCTGGCGTTCGAGAGCGAAAGCCTGATGGCGCAGATCCGCCTTGGCGTGCTCGTCGCGTCGCTCCTATCCGGCGGGGTCGCGGCGCTGGTCCTGATCGCGGCCCGCGCTCGGCCGTCCTCGTAGCCCGGATGAGCCCGCGCAACGGGCGACATCCGGGAAGGGTCGCCCCGCATGTCGCTTACGCTCATGCGGGCTTCATCACCCTACGCCTTCATGCCGCCGCGACGATCACCTTCGCGTCGGCGAGCGCGGCGATCTCCGCCGGGGAAAATCCCGCCTCGCCCAGCACCTGCGCGTTGTGCTCGCCCATGCGCGGCGGCTGGCGTGCGAGCCCCGGCCGTTGCGCCCCGCCGAACTGGACCGGCAGGGCGGGGAGCCCGACCGTCTTGCCGTCGCTGCCACCCATGCGCGAGACGTAGACGTCGAGGAGGCCGCCGGTCGCCATGAGGTGGGCGTCGGCGAACAGATCGTCCGGCCGGCCGACCGGCGCCCATGACACGTTGGCGCGCTCGCAGCGCCGAGCGACGTGCGCTTGCGGCAGCTTCGCCACCACCTCTTTGAGCGCCGGGATCAGCCAGGAGCGCTCATGGCAGCGCATCAGGTTGGTGGCGAGCCGCGGGTCGGCGGCGAGTTCCTGCAGACCGAACTCCTCGACGAAGCGCGCCCATTGCTGGTCGCTGGTGACGCCGAGGAAGAGCTCGCCGTCGCTCGTCGGGAACACCTCGTAGATCGCCCAGGCCCCGCGCCGGGCCGGCATCGGCTCCGCCGGCAGTCCCGTCGCCGTCATCCCGGCCATGTGGGTGGTCATGAGGAATGCGGCGCTTTCGAACAGGGCGCTCGACACCCGCTGGCCCTTCCCGGTCGTCTCGCGCTCGCGCAACGCCGCCTGCGCCGCCACCACGCCGAACACGGCGCCGAGAATGTCGATCACCGACGCGCCGGCGCGCAGGGGCCGTCCGGGCGGGCCGGTCATGTAGGCGAGCCCCACCTGGAACTGCACCACCTCGTCGAGCGCCGGCCGGTGCTCGTAGGGGCCGGCGAGGTAGCCTTTGAGGGCGAGGTAGACGAGGCGCGGATTGACCTTGGCCAAATGCTCGTAGCCGCAGCCGAGCCGCTCCATGGTGCCGGGGCCATAGTTCTCGATCACCACGTCGGCGCTCGCGGCGATGCGCTGCATGGCCGCCTGGCCTTCGGGGCGCTTGAGGTCGAGGGCGAGGCTGCGCTTGTTGCGGTTGAAGGCGGCGAAGAACCCGGCCGCGAACCCGCCGAGCCCGCGCGTGTGGTCGCCGCGCGGCGCCGGCTCGACCTTGATTACGTCGGCGCCCAGGTCGGCGAATATCACGCCGGCGGTCGGCCCCATCACCGTGTGGCTGAACTCCAGCACCCTCAGCCCGGCGAGCGGCCGTGCGGACATTTGCGCATGATCCCGAAAAGTGGGTACCGGTTTTCGGACAAGATCATGCGCCAAAAATAACAGCGCTTGGTCCTGAAAATGCCTGCTCGGGCTTACGCGGCCTTGCGGCGGAACGCGTCGAGGCTGCCGGCGTGGATCAGCTCGCTCGGAAGCTGGTGGCCGACGATGGTCTCGGCGAGGCGCCCGACCTCGATGAGCCGGTCGAGGTCGACGCCGGTGCGGATGCCCATCTCCTCGCACAGCATCACCAGTTCCTCGGTGCAGATGTTGCCGGCTGCGCCCTTCTGGCCGGCGAACGGGCAGCCGCCGAGCCCGCCAACGGTGGAATCGAACTGGCGCACCCCCATGCGCAGGCCGGCATGGGCGTTGGCGACCGCAAGCCCGCGGGTGTCGTGCAGATGCAGCGACAATTCCTTGTCCGGCCAGCGCGCGCGCACCTCGCCCAGCACCCGTTCGATGCGCGCCGGCGTCGCCCAGCCCATGGTGTCGGCAAGCGAGAACAGCGTGATCTCGGTGCCCGCCTCGGCCGCGATGGCGAGCCCGTCTTCCAGCGTGCTGATCACCTGGGCGGGCGCGATGTCGCCCTGGTAGTTGCAGCCGAACGCGGCCATCACGCCGATGCGGTTGACCGGCACGCCGCGCGAGAGATGCAGCGCGGTCTGCTTGCGCATGGCCTCGACGTTCTCCGCATGGCTGCGGTTGAGGTTCTTGCGGGTGAAGCCCTCCGACGCGGTGAGCGCGATGGCGCCGGCGACCTTGAGCTTGTCGCGGAACGCCAGCGCCCGCTCGAGCCCGGCGGCGTTGAACCACAGGCCGGTATAGGCGATGCCCGGCTTCGCCTTGAAGCCCGTGACCACCGCCTCGGCGTCGGCCCAGCCCGGCACCAGCCGGGTGTTGACGAAGGAGCAGACCTGGATGTGGGTGAGCCCGGTCTCGGCCAGCGCCTCGATCAGGCGGATCTTGTCGGCGGTGCTGATCGGCCCCGGCTCGATCTGGAAGCCCTCGCGCGGGCCTTCTTCGTGGATCTCCACCTTCGACGGCAAATCGGACATGCAAGCTCTCCCTGGCAAGCTGGGCGGATGGCGTTGGCGCCATTATAGCAGGCGGCGCGGGCAGGCGACGAGCGCCTTGCGCGCGCGCACCATGGCTATTCCGCGCCGACCGTCCGTTCGATGCGGGGATCGGGGATGAACCACATGACGGCGACGGCCATGTAGATCGCGACCGAGATCCACGGATTGACGAAGGCGAGCGCGATCGCGGCCGCGTAGAGCAGCGGCGACGCTTTGCCCTTGGCGTCGCGGCCGAGCGCCCGCGCCAAAGTGGAGTGTGCGCCTTCGAGGCGAACGATCGCCTTTTGCAGCAGGTAATAGGCGATCGCCGGCATCAGCAGCGCCATGCCGTAGACCGCGGTCGGCACCGGCGCGAAGTGATTTTCCCCGCTCCACGCGGTAGCAAACGGGATCAGCGACAGCCAGAACAGAAGGTGCGTGTTCGCCCACAGGATCATCCCGTTGACGCGGGTCAGGGTGTGCAGCAGGTGGTGGTGATTGTTCCAGTAGATGGCCACGTACGTGAAGCTGAGCACGTAGCTGAAAAATCCCGACGCGAGCGGGACGAGGTCGGACCACGCGGCGCCGTGCGGCGCCTTGAGCTCCAGCACCATGATGGTGATGATGATGGCGATGACGCCGTCGCTGAACGCGAGCAGCCGATCCTTGTCCATGGCGGGACTCCTTGATTTCGTCATGGCCGGGCTTGTCCCGGCCATCCACGCCTTCCTTCTTTGATGCTTAAAGACGTGGATGCCCGGCACAAGAGCCTGCCCCGGACGTGATCCGGGGCCGGGCATGACCGCTTACGCGGTCACCTGCTCGCCCAGCCAGTCGATCGCCGCCTGGACGCCGCCCGCGCCGTGCGGGATGCCGAGCGCCTTGAGGCCGACTTCGATCACCCCGAGGGTGCCGAGCACCATCGGGGCGTTGACGTGTCCCATGTGGGCGATGCGGAACGCCTTGCCGGACAGGTCGCCGATGCCGATGCCGAGCACGACGCCGCATTTCTTGTTGCAATAGTCGACCAGCGGCTGCGGATCGCGGCCGTCGCCCATCACCACCGTCGTCACCGTGTCGGAGCGCTCGGCAGGCTCGACCACGTTGAAGCCGAGCGCCTGGCCCTGCGACCACACGTCGACCGCGCGGCGCACCGCCTCCGCCAGCAGGCGATGGCGCAGGAACGCGCTGTCGAGCCCCTCGGCGAGCAGCATGTCGAGCGCCTGGCGCAGCGCGAACATCAGGTGCTCGGGCGGCGTGCCGGCGTATTTCTGGTAATGCACGTCGCCTTCGCGCGCGGTCCAGTCCCAGTAGGGCGTGCGCATGTCGGCCCGCGCGTGCGCCGCGCGCGCCCGCGCGCCTGCCGCAACGAAGCTCAGGCCCGGCGGCGTCATCAGGCCCTTCTGCGACCCCGACATGGCGACGTCGACGCCCCAGGCGTCCATCTCGAACGGCACGCAGCCGAGCGAGGCGACCGCGTCGACCATGAGCAGCGCTTCGTGACCGGCGGCCTTGATCGCCGCCCCGATCGCCGCGATGTCGTTCACGACGCCCGTGGCGGTGTCGATCTGCACGACGAGGATCGCCTTGATCCTGCCGGCTGTGTCCGCGCGCAGGCGCGCCTCGACCTCGGCCGGGCGCACCGCGCGCCGCCGGTCGCCCGCCAGCACCTCGACCTCGGCGCCGAGCTTGCCCGCCGCCTCGCCCCAGGCGAGCGCGAAGCGGCCGCTCTCCAGCACCAGCACCTTGTCGCCGCGCGAGAGCACGTTGGTGAGCGCCGCTTCCCACGCGCCGTGGCCGTTGGCGATGTAGATGTAGCAGCGTCCCGTGGTGCGGAAGACCTTGGCGATGTCGGCGAACAGGCTGTCGGTGAGCTTGATCAGCGCGCCGGAATAGATATCGACCGCCGGCCGGTGCATCGCCTGCAGCACTTCGTCGGGCACCGTCGTGGGCCCGGGGATCACCAGGAACTCGCGTCCCGCTCGAACGACCATGGGATTTCCGGAAAGACGGAGGGCGGATGACAGACGGCGGATCGCTGATAAGCTAGCGGTCTTTCCGCCGTCTGTCCCTCTCCTCCGTCATCGGGAGTCCGCCGTGCCGCTATCGGGCAAGGGAATGTTGATTACCATCATGGATGCCGATCCGGCCGAGGAGGCGGACTTCAACAGGTGGTACGACCGCGAGCACATCATCGAGCGCACGGCGATCGCCGGCTTTCTCGAATCCCGGCGCTACGTCGCCGTCGACGCTGCGCCCAAATACGTCAACTTCTACACCACCGACAACCTCGAGGCCCTCGCCAGTGCGGCCTATCGCGCCAAGCTCGACAATCCGACGGCGTGGACCGCGCACCACAGCCCGCGCTTTCGCAACTACACGCGGGTGGTCGCGCGGGTGACGGGCAGCACGGGCCAGGGCCGCGGCGGCGCGCTGGCGCTTGCCCGCATTCGCCCGCCGGCCGGAGCGCAAGAGGCGTTGCGCAGCGCCATCCTGGCGCAATTCGCCGCGGTCGTCGGCGTCGACCAGGTCATCTCGGCGCATCTGTTGGAAGCCGACGCGGCGCTGTCGAATCCGCTGGAGCGCGTGGCGCCGGGGGCGGCCGGCGACTGGTACGTGGCCGTGGACGGAACCGACGCCGACGCGGTCGGGCAGGCCGCGGATCAACGCTTCGGCCGCCGCGCGGCGCTTCCCGCCGGCGCGCTGATCTCTTTCGGCACCTATCGGCTGCTGTGGGACCTCGCCCGGGCGGAACTCGATCGAGCGTGACCATGGACCCGTTGCTTCGACGCCGGATCGGCGCGACGTCGCTTTCGGTCACGCAGCTCGGCATGGGCGGTGCAAGTCTGGGCGACATGCGCGAGATCCTGCCCGAGGCGCAGGCGACCGCCACCCTCGAGGCCGCGCATGCGGCCGGCATCGGCTACTTCGACACCTCGCCGTGGTACGGCAACGGCAAGAGCGAGCTGCGCTTCGGCCATGTGCTGCGCACCAAGCCGCGCGACAGCTTCGTGATCTCGACCAAGGTCGGACGCGTGCATGCACGACCGGCCGATCCCGACGCGTACCGGCATCCGGGCTGGGTCGGCGGCCTGCCGTTCGAGCCCCGCTTCGACTACACGCGCGACGGCGTGCTCAAGAGCTACGAGATGAGCCTTGCCCGCCTCGGTCTCAATCGCGTCGAGGCGCTGCTGGTTCACGACCTTGATCCGCGCCACCAGAGGTCCGAGGAGGGCGTCGGGCGTGCCCTCGGTGAGCTCGATGCCGGCGGCTATCGGGCGCTCGCCGATCTCAAGGCGCAGGGCGAGATTGCGGCCATCGGCGCCGGGATCAATCTGGCCGGCATGATCCCCCGCTTCCTCGAGCGATGGTCGGTCGATTTCTTCCTCGTCGCCATGCCGTATACGCTGCTCGACCAGGGAGGCCTCGACGAGCTGGAGATGTGCGCCGAACGGGGCGTCTCGGTCGTGATCGGCGCTCCCTACGCCTCCGGCATCCTGGTGCGGGGACCTCGCGCGGACGCGCTCTACGACTACCGGCCGGCCAGGCCCGAGATCATTGCAAGGGCGCAGCGCATCCTCGCGGTCTGCCGGCGTCACGACGTGCCGCTTGCGGCGGCTGCGCTGCAGTTTCCCTTCGGGCACCCGAGCGTCGCCGCGGTGATCCCGGGGCCGGTCGCACCGGAGGAGGTGCGCTCCAACCTCGCCTGGATGCGTCGCGACGTTCCGCAAGCGTTATGGGCCGAGCTCAGGAGCGAGGGGCTCGTTCGCCAGGATGCGCCGACGCCGCGTCCGCGCCCTCAATAGGCGCTACTCCGCCGCGACACGCACCGGCCCTTCGTCCACCGGCAAGCCCAGGGCGCGACGGATCGACTTGTGGTAGTGGGCGAGCGCCGGTTCGTTGCGGCCGTAGACGACATGCGACTGCGCGCCCGAGCTGAAGCCGATCTGCATGGTGCGGCCCGCCGCGAAATCCTCGGTCGTTATCACCTTGAGGGCGAGCGCGAGGTTTGCATCCCAATGCCGCTTCTCGTCATCGGTCTCGACCGGTTTGGGTATGTAGAAGGACGCCTCCATCACGGCGCGGTCGGTCCGCCCGTCCACGCGAAACATCCGGTATATCTCCATGTGGTCGCCTTGCGGCGAGAAAATCGTGTTCGCGAACATCGAGTAGACGATGGTCGTGTTCCACATCAGGTCCCACGCACTCTCCGGCGTGCTTCTCAGCCGGTCGAGCTTGGTGCGCCCGTAGACGATGCGAAAGTTCGGCCCGAATGGAGTGAAATTGCTGACGTTGTGGACCAGAATGTCCTTCAGGCTTTCCTTGTGCAGGAAACCGAAGTGATAACCTTCGTGAAAGGTGTCGACCAGCAGCTTCCAGTTCATCTCCTCATGATGCACGCGGCGATCGTGGAAGTGGTAGGAATCGAGCTTCCACGACGCGAGATCGGGCCCCAGCCCGTCGAGCCATGGCTCGATATCGAAACTGGCCGAGCGATCGGCGGCCGGCGTCGGCAGCACCCACACCATGCCGTACTTCTCGGCGAGCGGCAGCGCGATAAGGCCCGGCCGCTCGGCCCGCACGCCGGGGAAAGATGTCGCCTCCTCGGGAAGCCCGCGCAGCACGCCGTCGCTGCCATAGGTCCAGCCGTGATAGGGGCAGGTGAACGCCGCCGCGTGGCCGCATCCGGTGGCGACCTTGGCGCCGCGATGCCGGCATACGTTGAGGAACGCCCGCAGCTTGCCGTCTCTTCCTCTGACCGTGAGAATGGGAACGCCGGCGAAATCGTCGGTGCGGTAGTCGCCGGGCTTCGGCCAGTCGCAGGAGAGCCCCATCACCAGGGGGCGCTGCCGGATGAGAATCTCCTCCTCGCGCTGGTGCCGCTCGGGGCAGGTGTAGGCGCTCACTTCGTTTTGCCACGGCGCTTCCGCCATCGACGTCGTCTTGGTGTCGAGGTAGTGCAGCAGGGTCTTGAGCAGCGAGATCTGGGCGGCCCGGTCCATGTCAGGTCCTCGGCGTAGCGTATCCGCGGTTCCAGTGTGGCGATTCAGGCGTTCGCCTGCAATCGGCAGCGAGGACGTGCCAACCGCGTGCGTGCCAATCGGATCGTGATGCCGGAGCCGGGGCCGCCGTCGATCCTGCGCTATTTCGTGCAAGCCCGGCGCGGGCCGCCGTCGTAGGGCTGGTAGGTACAGTCGCCGGAATCGAAGGATTCATAAGCCGCGGCGCAGGCGTCGATGTTGCATTGGCCCCTGCTTGGCCTGTCCGATCTCTCCGACTTGTCCAGCGGCGCTCGCGAGCGCGAAGTCGACGCGTACGGCATGGCGGCGGTCCGCTGTGACGGCGACTTGTCGCACACCTCGCGCGCGGTGCTGCCATACGGCTGATAGGTGCAGTCCGACGCGCGGAACGATTGGTAGGTGCGCGCGCACGCTTGATAATCGCACTGGCCGGTCTCGGGCGATCGCTCGGCTGCCGCGGGAGCCGGCTCGGCGCGTGCCGGCGGTGGCGCCGTGGCGACCACGTCGGGGGAAGGCGGAGCGGCGGCGGGCTGCTCTTGCCGCGCCGCGACGGTCGTGGCGTCGGTCATGAAACGCTTCCAGATGGCCGCCGGCAGGGACCCGCCGGTGACCCGATCCATCGGCGTGCGATCGTCGTTGCCGACCCAGACGCCGACGATCAGCGTGTCGTTGAAGCCGATGAACCACGCGTCGCGATAGTCCTGGCTGGTGCCGGTCTTGCCTGCGGCAAAACCGTTTAGCGCCGCGGCGCGCCCGGTGCCGTGCTGGATCACGCCCTGCAGCAAATCGAGCAACGGCTTCTGATAGGGCTGCAACGACTGCGTCGAGCCGATTGGCGCCCCCATCGATTGCAACCGCGGTTGCCCCTCGACGCCGAGGCCTGAAATGCCCCACGGCTTGACCGGCATCTTGTCCGCCTGCACCGAAGCAAAGGCCGCGGTAAGCTCGAGCAGGCTGAGGTCGGCGGTTCCCAAGGCGAGGCTCGGGACCGCGGGCAGCGGGCCGGTGACGCCGAGGTCGCGGGCCGCGGCGACGACATTGTTCAATCCCACCTGTTGGGCGAGCCGCACCGCGGCCGTGTTGATCGATTGGGCGAAGGCTTCGGCAAGGGTGACGCGGCCGTACTGGCGCTCGGCATAGTTCTCCGGTTGCCAACCCTTGATGTCGAGCGGGCTTGCGTCGATGGTGTCGTCGACCGAAAATCCCTTACGCAAGGCCGCGAGATAGACGAACAGCTTGAAGGCGGAACCCGGCTGCCGTTGCGCGTTGACCGCACGGTTGAACTGGCTTTCCTGATAATTGCGCCCACCCACCATGGCGACGACCGCGCCGTCGGGCCGCATGGCGACGAGCGCCGCCTGCGACGCGTGGCGTCCGGCACCGGGGCCGTCGAGACTCTCGCCGACCGCCTGCTCGGCGAGCTTTTGCAGGCCCGGGACCAAGGTCGTGCGCAGCCGCATGCTGCCCGCATAGGCGCCGGTGAGGTCGGCCGATTCTTTGGCGATCCAGTCGGCAAACCACGAGCCCGCGCGCAGGGCCTGTCCGGAAAGATGCAGGCTCGCCGGATGCGCCTTCGCGTCGTCGGCCGTCGCTGCATCGATCGCGCCGTTCTCCCGCATGGCGTCGATGACGACTGCGGCTCGCGCCTGCGCCGCTTCGAGGTTTTGAAACGGATTCTCACGCGAGGGCGACCTGATCAGGCCGGCCAGCATCGCGGCTTCCGGGACCGTCAGCTCGGACGCGCGCTTGTCGAAATAGAACCGCGCGGCCGCCGCCATGCCGTAGACCCCGTTCCCGAGGTAGACGCTGTTGAGGTAGCGGGTGAGGATCGCGTCCTTGCCGAGATGCATGTCGAGCCACATCGCGGTGAGCGCCTCGCGCAGCTTGGCCGGCAGCGTGCGCTCATGGCCGAGAATGCGCAGCTTGACGAGTTGCTGGGTGATCGTGCTGCCGCCCTCGACCACCGTTCCTGCTGCGACGTTGCGGCGCAGCGCGCGGAGCATCCCCTGCGGATCGAAGCCCCAATGGCTGTAGAAGCGCCGGTCCTCGATGCTGACGACGGCCTTCACCAGAGTGTCGGGAAAATCCGTCCGTGCGGCGTCAGCCATCTTGAGCGGGCCGACCCGCCCGAGCGGCGCGCCGTTCGAGGCTTCGAGCAGGAGCGACGATTCCTTGCTGCCGCCGACGGGCTTTTCCGCCGGAATATCGTGCAGGGCCCATAGCATCGCGCCGGCGAGCGTCAGCGCGCCGACGACACCGACGACGGCCGCACCGCGCGCGAGCCCGACAACGACGCGGCGCAACGCGCCGGCCCGGGTTGGTCGGCCGCCCGAAGCGGATGCGTGCGTTGTTCTTCTGCCCGCCGAAGCCAGCGCGCGAACCATGCGGCGGCCGAGCGCGGCGAGATCGGCGCCGAGCGCCGCGAGAAACGCGCGGCCCGCAGCCAAGGTCCGATTTTCCCGCGGCCCCGGCGATGGGGGCCGGGATGGCGCGTCCCCGGCGCCGGCCGCATCGACGGGCAACGAGTCCGGGAGCGTTTCGGGCATTGAGGCAGGTCCCAACCAATGACGGCCGCACCCGAAAGTGATCCATCCGGCCATGCAGTAAACGACGAACGGCGCAGATGGTTTCCTTCAGAGCGCCGCGGCACTATGGCACCGCACCGCGCGTCGGCGGCCGCGTTGAGACCCGTGCCGCGCGCCGATAGGCGTTACCCGCGCAACAGGCGGCGCGCCGCGGCCCTGTTCGGCGCGCCGCAACCGGCATCGTCAAAAATTGAGGTCGGCCGCACCTACAAGCTCGCCGACGCCGCGCGCACACGAGGATATGCAAGCGCGCCGCATCAGCGGCGTAAGCGTGTTGGTGCGGTGAAGCGAGCGTATCCCTCCTCGCGGAGCGGGGAGGGTGGACGCGCGCGTCGCGCGCGGCCGGGTGGGGTTCTCTCCGCCAGCGCCGTAGAACACCCCACCCGGCTCGCTTCGCTCGCCACCCTTCCCGCTACGCGTCCGCTTGCGGGGAGGGATTCGCGCTACTTCATCGCCCACTTGGCCTTCACGGTGCCGGGGCCCACCGGATAGACCGTGACCGGCACGCCGTTCTGCCACTGGAAGATGACCAGTGGCGCGTCGACCCGGCGGCCGTTGTGGTCGAACTTGATGTGGTTGCCGGCGAAGAACTTGGCGGCGCCTTCGCCGGTGTCCATGGTCCGGATCGCCTCGGCGACCTTGTGCTTGTCGGCGACGCCGGCCTTCTCCACCGCCTCCTTGATGATCCACACGTGGCCGTAGGCGCACAGGCTGTCCTGGGTCAGCCACGGCTCGCCGGTGCGCTTCCTGAACCGCTCGATCAGGTCGCGCTGCGCGTCGTTGCTCCAGTTGGCGACGGTGACCAGCGTGCCTTCGAGCACTTCGGGGCCCGCGACCTTGAGCAGCTCGGGGGCGCCGAAATGCGCGCCGTTGCTGACCGCCGGTATCTTCGTCGGCCCGACGCCCATCTCGGTGAGCTTCTGCATCAGCAGCGAGTCGTCGGGGATGTTGGTGGAAATCACCCACAGGAAGTCGGGGCGCGAGGTGCGCACCTTGGAGACGAGCGGCGTCGCGTCGGAGAGCGGCGGCGTATAGATTTCGTCGACCACGACCTTGAGCCCGGCCTTCTCGAATCCGCCGGCGCGCATCGGCTTCATGAAGCTCACCGGGGCGGCGGTGTTGTCCTGCAGCACGCCGGTCGTGGTCGGCTTCTTGCCGGTCGATTTTTCCGCCAGCTCCATGATGGTCGGCAAGGCCATCTCCGACTGCCGGTCGCCGGTGGCGGAGGTCTGGAACACGTAGCGGAAGCCGCGGCCGGTGATCACGTCGGAATAGGACAGGGTGAGCCACGGCAGCTCGGCGCGCTCGGTGACCTCGGTCACCGCGAGCGTGAACGACGAGAGCCAGGCGCCGAAGCCGCCGACCACGTCGGGATTCTGCGACACCAGGCGCTGCGCCGCGTTCTTCGCCTTCTCGGCGGAATCGCCGGTGTCCAGGGTCACGAGCTTGACCTTGGCGCCGCCGAGCGACTTGATGCCGCCGGAATTGTTGATGTCGTCGATCGCCATCTCGGCGCCCATGCGCTCGAGCACTCCCTGGCGCGCCCACGGTCCCGACAGCGGGACGATCATCGCGATCTCGACGTCTTTCTGCTGCGCCGCCGCCGGGAGCGGCGCCGCCAGCGCGGCCGCCGCCGCGAGAGCGGACACGGTGAGCCAGTATTTTTGCATTGGTTTCCTCCCAGTTGGTTCTTGTTTACATGCCGAGATAGAAGCTCCTGATGCGGTCGTCCGCCAGGAGGGTCTCATGGGTTCCTTCCAGCACCACGCGGCCGGTTTCCAGAACATAGCCGAAATCGCAGGATTGTACCGCCTCCGCGACTCTTTGCTCCACCAAGAGGATGGTGAGCCCGTCGCGGTGCAGCTCGCCGATGCGCTCGAAAATAAGGTCGGCGACAACCGGAGCGAGCCCCATCGACGGCTCGTCCAGCATCAACAGGCGCGGCGAGGAGGCGATGCCGCGGCCGATCGCCAGCATCTGTTGCTCGCCGCCCGACAGGGTTCCGGCGGCCTGGCCGCGCCGCTCGGCGAGCACCGGAAACAGCGCGAAGATGCGCTCGAGATTGTGCGCCCACGCCTGCCGGCCCGCGTGCGGATAGGCGCCCATCTCGAGGTTTTCCAGCACGCTCATGCTGGCGAACACCTGGCGGCCTTCCGGCACGTGGGCGATGCCGAAATGGGCGCGCTGCGACGGCGCCACGGCGAGGAGATCCTGGTCCTCGAAGCGGATGCTGCCGCCGCTCGTCCGCACCGTGCCGGAAATGGCCTTGAACAAGGTGGTCTTGCCGGCGCCGTTGGGACCGACGATCGAGACGAACTGGCCGGCGCGCACGGCAAGCGAGACCCCGGCGAGCGCGGTCAGGCCGCCGTACGCGACCGTGAGGGATTCAACCGCGAGCACGGATCGCCGCCCATTTCTTGCCGAGGTACGCCTCGATCACGCTGGCGTCGTTGACGATCCGCTCCGGGCGGCCGACCGCCAGGATGGCGCCGTGATCGAGCACGATGAAGCGCTCGGCGAGTCGCACCATGGCGCGCATGGTGTGCTCGATGATCACCACCGTCGTGCCCTGGGCGGCGAGCGCACGGATCACCTCGAGCATGTCCTCGATCTCGTGGCTGGCGAGGCCGGCGAGCGGCTCGTCCATTAGCAGCAGGCGCGGCTGCCCGGCGAGCGCCCGCGCCAGCTCCATCAGCCGCAATTCCTTGTTGGTGAGGCTGCCGGCGATGGCGGCGGAGCGCCCGACCAGTCCCACCTGGGCGAGCGCCGCGTTGGCGGCCGCGACCGCGTCGGCGTCGTTGCTCGTCTTGGCGTAGGCGCCGACCACCACGTTGTCGAGCACCGAGAGCCGCGCGAACGCGCGCACCACCTGGAACGTGCGGCCGATGCCGAGCCGGCAGATGCGGTTCGGCTTGAGGTCGGCGAGGTCA